>Ga0206682_10000193_pt1 | contig 63462 bp, 84 predicted proteins | sample M240m12015metaG_FD_155444 | JGI IMG/M metagenome (GOLD analysis project Ga0206682, IMG submission 155444) | Ammonia-oxidizing marine archaeal communities from Monterey Bay, California, United States - M2 40m 12015 | ecosystem: Environmental > Aquatic > Marine > Intertidal zone | place: USA... | reverse complement strand
TGGAACTAACTATTTATATGTTAATAACGGCACATCCGTATCAGCAAGTAATGCAGCTATAACACACAGTACAAACTTTACTTTTGGTAGATCAGGCGCTTATACAACAAGACCTTTAAACGGCAAACTAGACCAAGTACGCATATTCGACAGAGCAATAACATCAGACGAAGTAACTACACTTTATGACGAGGTTTATTGTCAACCTACTATTGTACCGACAGATTATTTTGAACCTGTTTTATATACTGGTAATGGTACAGACATAACTGTCAATACAGGTCTAAAACCAGATATGGTTTGGATAAAAGAAAGAACAAGTACTTCATCTCATAGGATAGTTGATTCCGTAAGGGGTGACAAGAAAAGAATATTTACAAATGTAACCAACGCAGAAAGCGAGGTTGCAGCAGGTGAGGTGCTTCTTGATAACGGATTTCAAGTTGGGGCAGATAATGGTAGTAATCAAAACGGAGAAGATTACGTTTCTTGGAACTGGAAAGCAGGAGGGGCAGAAGTAACAGACACGAGCGGTACAATTACAAGTCAAGTATCAGCTTCTACAGAGGCAGGATTTAGTATTGTGAAGTATACAGGAAATGACGTAAGTGGAAATATTTCTGTGGGACACGGATTATCTCAAGCTCCTGAATTAGTGATAAGAAAAAAAATAAATGGAACAGGAGGTTGGGCAGCACTTACTACAGTAATAGACGGAAGTAATGATTTTCTTTTTTTAAATACTACAGCGGCAAAAGGAAATGCTAGTCAACCACCTTCAACACAAGATGTGTTTTATATAACAAAAGACCAATATACGAATGAAAATAGTTCCTCTGATTCCCATATCAACTACTGCTTCCACAGCGTAGAGGGAATGTCTAAAGTAGGTTCTTACACAGGGACTGGAGCAAGCGGGAATAGTATTGTAACAGGGTTTAGACCTGCTTTTGTTATGATTAAAGTAACAAATGATAGTGCTTCTTGGGGACTATTTGATAATAAAAGAGGGGGAGACTTAATGTTAAGAGCAGATGCAACCTCAGCTGATGCAAATGGAAATAATAGTGTTTCTTTTGCTTCTAACGGTTTTACTTTACCAGAAACAGGGTTAACAACTAACGCTTCTGGTAAAAACTATATTTATTTAGCAATAGCAGAAGAGAACACACAACCAGAACCAAAGTTAGCTAATAGTTTTAACGTAGTTACTTATACAGGGAATGGTAGTACTCAATCTATAACTGGATTAGGATTCCAACCAGACCTTTTATGGGTAAAGAATCGTGACCAACCAGACAACCATAGATTAGTAGATTCAATAAGGGGAGCGACAAATTATATAATACCTAATTTAACTAATACTCAAACTAACTCTTCGGCTAATTTTTCTTCATTAGATTCTGATGGATTTACAGTAGGAACAGCATTATCCACAAATACTAATAACGAAGATTACGTCGCTTGGGCTTGGAAAGCATCTAATGACAGTACTATAAATAATGACGGTAGTATATCAAGTGTGGTTAGTGCGAATCCTGCAAGTGGGTTTAGTGTTGTGAAGTGGACAGGAAATGGAGTGTCTGGTTCTACAATAGGTCACGGACTTAATGATAACCCAGAATTAATAATAACAAAAGGGTTAAGTAACCCTACGAGTTGGGTTATTGGGATAGGTGGAATTTCTGGATTTGGTGTTAATGATTACTTAACGTTTACGACTGCTGCAAAGGGTAGTTCATCTACGTTCTACCAGTCATACGGAGATAGTACTTTTAAAGTAGGAGTTTCTAGTGCTAATGAGATGAATAAAAATAACAGTAACGAATACATATCTTACGCCTTCCATTCAGTAGATGGTTATCAGAAGGTGGGGAGTTATACGGGGAATAACACAAGCAGAGAAGTAGATACAGGATTTCAACCAAGATTTGTAATGGTAAAAAGAACAAACGCAGTGGGAAATTGGGAAATCTGGGATTCTTTAAGAAATCCAAGTGCTGACAACAATAATAACGACACTTTATTTGCAAACAGTAACGCTGCTGAAGCAGATGCAGGTGCAGGCAGGTATATGAGTTTTGATGTTGATGGCTTTACAATTAGCGGAGATTCTGGAAATTCAAATGCGAGTGGTAGCACTTACATTTACTTAGCAATAGCATAATGCAAGATTTGAAGATAATAACTAATACGTAATAATATAATTAACTAAATATAAATAAAATGGAAATTAAATTAAATCAAGAACAAATTAATAAAATAACTCAAATATTAAATGAGTTTCCAATTAAAGAGCTAGCTAAAGTACAAGCTATCTCTACAATTTTGCAAGAATCAAATAATAATAAAAATGAATCTAATAAGAAAAATTAGCATTGGTAGAGATTACAAGAACGATGCGATGCACTACAGTGTAGGCCAAGAAGTCTTTGGCGGACACACTATATCAGAAATAATAGAAGAAGAAGATAGTTATAGAATATATATTAATAAAGCTGATGAAGCTTTGCCATGGAAGCAGTTTAATAAAAACATGGCTATCTCAATTGAATATAATTTACAATACTAAATGAGAAACACTCACGCTTATATTGTTGAACCAATTAACGGTAGATACAATAATAAAAAAAGTGTTGATGATAAAGAACTTATATTAAATACCTCAATAGAAGACCATAAGTTTGTAAACAGAAATGGTGTAATAAAAGAATTGCCTTTAGTCAATGATAATGAATATCTACAGATAGGTGATGAAGTTATTGTACACCACAATGTGTTTAGAAGATTTTATGACATGAGGGGTGACGAAAAAAACAGTAGAAGTTATTTTCAAGAAGATAAGTATTTTTGTTATAGCGACCAAATATTTTTATACAAAAGAAACGGAAAGTGGTGCACACCACCAGGGTTTTGTTTTGTAAAGCCCATTCATAGTCTAAATAAGTTAACAGTAGATCAAGAAGAGCCGCTTATGGGCGTTTTAAAGCACCTAGGACAAGATTTAAGAAGCTTTAACTTAGAAGACAATGATTTAATAGGTTTCACACCAAACAGCGAATATGAGTTTGTTGTAGATGGAGATAAATTATACAGAGTACCACTAAATTCAATTTCAATTAAATATGGACGTAAAGGATCTGAAGCCGAATATAATCCAAGCTGGTTATAAAGCGGTACACGAATTAATAAGAGTAGCAGAAGAAGAGATTATAGTTGAGGGTGGTGAAGATGAATTAGCCGCTGATAGACTAAAGAATGCGGCTGCTACTAAAAAATTAGCAATCTTCGATGCTTTCGAAATACTAACTCGTATTGAAGCAGAAAAGAATTTAATGGAAAACAAACCTATTGAAGACAAACAAAGCTTCAGTGGTTTTGCAGAAAGAAGATCTAAGTAATGTACGAACAATATTTAGTAAAGACTGTAACACCTATAAAACCAAATGTTATAAAACGAATGAATCGTTATAGCAAATGGGAATATGGGCACAACAAGGAGTATGACATAGTGGTCATAAGTAAGACTGGTAAGATAGGTGAGATCATTGAAATACAAAACTTATGTATAGCATTACCAGAAACACCCAAGTCAATAGATAAAACAAACAACAGGTGGACACCATACGAGTACCCTAAGGAGTTAAAACAAATTAAGAGTATATTTGATTGGGAAAGCTATCCAGAAACATTTAAATCAAATTGGTATGAATATATTGACGAAGAGTTTACTAAGCGTGAAAATGGTCATTGGTTCAATAACAAAGGCGTTAGTACTTATATTACTGGCACTCACTACATGTACCTGCAGTGGACTAAGATTGATGTGGGGAGACCGGATTTTAGAGAAGCCAACAGATTATTCTTTATCTTCTGGGAAGCTTGCAAAGCTGATAAACGATGCTACGGACTTTGCTACCTCAAAAACAGACGATCAGGTTTTAGTTTTATGGCGTCAGGGGAGACCGTTAACCAGGCAACAATATCATCCGATTCAAGATTTGGAATTCTTTCTAAGACTGGAGCGGATGCGAAAAAGATGTTTACTGACAAAGTCGTGCCAATATCGGTTAACTACCCCTTCTTCTTTAAACCAATACAAGACGGAATGGACCGGCCTAAATCGGAACTTGCCTACAGAGTCCCCGCTTCCAAGCTTACCAAGAAATCCATCACCTCAAATACTGAAAAGCAAATACTAGAGGGACTAGATACCACTATTGATTGGAAAAACACAGGAGATAACAGTTATGATGGTGAGAAGTTAAAATTACTGGTGCATGATGAATCTGGTAAATGGGAAAGACCTGATAATATATTAAATAACTGGAGGGTAACAAAAACTACGTTACGATTAGGAAGTAGAATTATAGGAAAGTGTATGATGGGATCAACATCAAATGCTTTAGAAAAAGGAGGAGGAAACTTTAAAAAATTATATGGAGACTCAGACGTCACAAGAAGAAATAAGAATGGCCAGACTAGCTCGGGATTATATAGTTTGTTCATCCCTATGGAATGGAACTACGAAGGATACATTGATTCTCATGGATACCCTGTATTTGATACTCCAGAAGAACCCCTCCTTGGAAATACCGGAGATTATATCGACACAGGCGTAATTGACTTTTGGGAAAATGAAGTTGATGGGCTTAAGCACGACTCAGACGGTTTAAATGAATATTATAGACAATTTCCAAGAACAGAGGAGCATGCGTTTAGAGATGAAGCTAAAAACAGTATATTCAATTTAACTAAAATATACGAGCAAATAGACTTTAACGAAGACCTTGTTAGACAAGGGATTGTAACAAAAGGGTCTTTCTCATGGGAGAATGGTATTAAAGATAGTAAAGTTATTTTTAGCCCAAACCCTTCAGGGAGGTTTCTTGTTTCATGGGTTCCTCCTAAGAACCTGCAAAACAATGTAATAGTAAAGAATGGAGTGAAACATCCTGGTAATGATCATATGGGAGCTTTTGGATGTGACTCTTATGATATATCAGGAACAGTTGATGGTGTTGGATCTAAAGGTGCATTACACGGACTAACTAAGTTTAGCATGGAAGATGCTCCGCCTAATTCATTCTTTTTAGAATACGTAGCACGTCCACAGACAGCAGAAATGTTTTTTGAGGATATGCTAATGGCAATTATATTTTATGGTATGCCAATACTATGTGAGAATAACAAACCTAGATTGTTATATCATATTAAGCGAAGAGGCTATAGGAATTTTTCAATGAATAGACCAGACAAGGTTTGGAACAAACTATCTGTAACCGAAAAAGAAATTGGAGGCATACCCAATACATCTGAAGATATTAAACAAGCTCACGCGGCTGCTATTGAAACTTATATAGAAAAGTATGTAGGTATTAATGAAGATGGCGGGGGTAATATATATTTTAACAGAACACTGAATGATTGGGCTAGGTTTGATATAAACAAAAGAACCAAGTTTGATGCAACAATAAGTTCAGGGCTAGCTATAATGGCTTGCAATAGACATTTATATCATCCTAAACCTAAATACGAAAAACAAGCAGTGGGTATACAAATAAAAAGATTTAACAATAAAGGAATGCATTCTCAAATAATTAAGTAGCATGGCTGAAACAATATTAAAAAGTTCATTTCCAAGTCAGATAGCGAGCGATGCTGAAAAAGCAAGTTCAGAGTACGGATTAAAAGTAGCTAGAGCTATTGAACACGAGTGGTTCAAAAAAGATTCTGGTGCCACCCGTTTTTATTCTAACAGAGATGAATATCACAATTTAAGATTATATGCTAGAGGAGAGCAGTCTATAAAGAAATATAAAGATGAATTATCTATTAATGGTGATTTGTCTTATTTAAATTTAGATTGGAAGCCTGTGCCTATTATTCCAAAGTTTGTAGACATAGTAGTTAATGGAATGTCGGATAGACTTTATGATATTAAAGCATTTTCACAAGATCCATCATCTGTAAAGAAAAGAACAGATTATGTTGAATCAGTATTAGCTGATATGCAAACAAAAGAGATTTCTGATAAAATAATGAATGACCTTGGTATCAACGTGTATAGCAATGATCCTTCAAAATTACCAGAGAACGAAGAAGAATTAAGTTTACAAATGCAGCTTGAATATAAACAAGCTATCGAAATTGCAGAAGAGCAAGCAGTTAATCACGTGTTTAATACAAACGATTACGATCTAACCAGAAGAAGGTTTAATTATGATTTAGCAGTAATTGGAATTGGTGCAAGTAAACATGAGTTTAATCATTCTGAGGGGATAAGAGTAAAATATGTAGACCCTGCAGACTTAGTTTACTCTTACACTTATTCACCTTATTTTGATGACATATACTACGTAGGAGAAGTTAAAAGCGTGACAATCAATGAGATAAAGAAACAATTTCCTAATTTATCAGATGAAGAGCTTAAATCTTTAACTAAACAAGGTGTTCAAACAGCAGCTTCGCATAATAAATTTATAAATGAGGATAGTGTATTAGATGCAAATACAATACAAATTTTATACTTTAATTATAAGACTTATAATAATGAAGTATATAAAATAAAGAAAACAGCATCTGGCGCTGATAAAGCTATTCAAAAAGACGATCAGTTTAATCCTCCTGCAGATGAAGAACTTCCATTTACCAAAGAATCTAGATCTTTAGAGGTTGTATATGATGGAGCTTTTGTTTTAGGTACAGGAAAACTTCTTAAATGGGAACTTGCTAAGAATATGGTAAGACCTAAGAGTGATACTACTAAAGTAATGATGAATTACAATATTGTTGCTCCGAGAATATATAAAGGTAAAATTGAATCTTTAGTAAGTAGAGTAACAAGCTTTGCTGATATGATTCAATTAACTCATTTAAAACTTCAACAGGTAATGTCAAGAATGATACCTGATGGGGTTTATTTAGATGCAGATGGTTTAGCTGAAATAGATTTGGGTAATGGAACCAATTATAATCCTCAGGAAGCTTTAAACATGTTTTTCCAAACAGGATCTGTTATAGGTAGATCACTAACGCAGGATGGTGATATGAATCCAGGTAAAGTTCCTATTCAAGAATTAACATCAAATGGTGGTAACAATAAAATATCATCATTAATAAGTACGTATAATTATTACTTACAAATGATTCGCGATGTAACTGGATTAAATGAAGCTCGGGATGGTTCTATGCCTGATCAAAATGCTTTGGTAGGAATTCAAAAGCTAGCTGCAGCAAACTCGAACACAGCTACAAGACATATATTACAATCTAGTTTATATTTAACAGCAAAGACTGCTGAAGCAATAAGCTTAAGAATATCAGATGTTATTGAGTATTCACCAACCAGAGACGCATTCATATCTAGTATAGGAAGATTTAACGTAGCAACACTTGATGATATAAAAGACATGCATCTGCATGACTTTGGTATTTTCATCGAGTTGTCACCTGATGAAGAAGAGAAAGCAATGCTGGAAAACAATATTCAGCAAGCGTTATCTAAAGATCAGATATACTTAGAGGATGCAATTGATATTAGAGAAATAAAAAATATCAAGTTAGCTAATCAATTAATAAAAGTCCGCAGACGTAAGAAACAAGAATTAGATAGAGAGACACAACAAGCGAATATTCAAGCTCAGGCAGATGCAAATTCTCAAAACACTCAAGTTGCTGCACAAATGGAAATTCAAAAGAATGAAGCTATAACAGGTCAGAAAGCACAGCTTATTCAAATTGAATTAGATCTTGAAATGCAAAAAATGCAACAAGAAAAAGAGTTTAAGAAAGAACTTATGAAATACGAGTTTGATCTTAATATGGCTCTTAAAGATAAAGAAGGTGAAGCTTTTAATAATAAAGAAAAATATAAAGAAGATAGAAAAGACGAAAGAACTAGAATACAAGCTTCGCAACAATCTCAACTAATAGAACAGCGCAAAGATAAAAAAGGCGAACAAACATTTGAATCTGCCGGTAATGACACCATGGGTAGTGGATTCAACTTAGAGGCTTTTGAGCCAAGATAGTAACACCCACAATTAATTTTATAATATTTTATCATGTCAGAAGAAACAAATCAAGAAGAAACAGTACAGGAAGTAGTGGAAGATCAAACTGCTCCTGCTCAAGAAACACAAGAAGAAGCTCCTAGCAATGTTAGTGTTGATGAAGATGGCACTATAAAGCTAGACTTAAGACAGCAACCAGAAACACAAGAAGAAGATGCCATTCAAGAGCAAGAAACAACAAGCGTGGATGTGGGCGAACGAACCACAGATAGCGAAGAAGTGGACGAAGAAGTACGGCCCGATAACGATGAAAGTCCAATCGTCGAGCTCGTACAAGAAGAACAAGTAGAAGAGGAACCTACTAGCTTAGCAGATAAGATAAAAGATATTCCTAATAAGCTTAAAGAAGAAGAGGAAGATGTAAATAGTAATAGAGAGCTTCCTGACAATATAGACAAGCTAGTAAGCTTTCTAGAAGAGACCGGCGGTACCGTTGAAGACTATGTAAATCTTAACAAAGATTACAGTGAAATGAATGACACTGAGTTGTTACGCGAATACTACCGGAAAACAAAACCTCATTTAGCACCAGACGAAGTTGAATTTTTAATAGAAGACAATTTCGCTTATGATGAAGAGGTGGATGATGAGCGTGATATAAAACGCAAAAAACTTGCATTCAAGGAATCAATAGCTGAAGCAAAATCGAGTCTTACCAATTTAAAGGATAAATATTACAGAGATCTTAAGTTAAGTTCAAAGTTAAATCCCGAACAGAAAGAAGCGGTTGAGTTTTACAATGATTATAAAACGAATCAAACATCTAAGCAAGAACAAAGATCTGTATTTGAACAAAGAACGAATGAGTTATTTTCTACTGATTTCAAAGGTTTTGAATATAAAGTAGGCGATTCAAATTATAGATTTAACGTTAAAGATGTAGATAAAGTAAAAGGATCTCAATCTGACATAAACACGTTGGTTAGCAAATTTGTTAATGATAACAACGAAATGACGGATGCTAAGGGATATCACAAAGCTTTGTTTACAGCTATGAACTCAGATGCTATAGCTAATCACTTCTATGAACAAGGAAAAGCTGATGCGGTTAAAAGCCAAATGAAGAATTCCAAAAACATAGACATGGACCCTAGGGGATCTCATGAAAAAGTAACAGCTACTAGTGGTCTAAAAGTAAGAGCAATTAGCGGTGATGATGCGAGTCGTTTAAAATTTAAAATTAAAAATTAACACTAATTAACATTTAAAAATGGGATTATTTGAAACAGGTGGATCGTTTCCCGCGGGATTAACACCATCACCAACTAAAAGTTTGTTTGGAACAAACTATCTAACATTCGACTCTGGTTCTGGAGGAGGAACTTTTGCTCAACAATTTTTACCAGACGTATACGAAAAGGAAGTTGAAAGATACGGAAATCGTTCTGTATCGTCTTTCTTACGTATGGTAGGTGCTGAAATTCCTTCTGCGTCAGATCAAGTTATCTGGTCAGAACAAGGAAGATTACACATTGCTTATGACAATGCAGCTGCAAACACTGCTACAGGAGTAATTACAGAAAATGGACACGCTGTACGCGTTGGACAAACTGTAGCTATTGCTGAAGGGTTAGCGACTGTTAAAGGTGTTGTAAGTGCTGTAACAACAAACACTTTCACTGTATTAGCTTATGCTGGAGCAACATTAGATGCTGCTGGACTTTCTACAGGTACTGCGGTAGCTGTAAAAGTATTTGTATATGGTTCTGAATTTAAGAAAGGAACTAATGGAATGGAAGGATCTGTAGATGCTGGTTTCCAACAGTTTAGCAATTCTCCAATCATCATCAAAGATAAGTATTCAATTTCAGGTTCTGACGCTGCTCAAATCGGGTGGGTTGAAGTAACTACTGAAAATGGAGCTGGAGGATACCTATGGTACTTAAAGTCTGAGCACGAAACTCGTTTACGTTTTGAAGACTACTTAGAAATGTCTATGGTAGAAGGTGAACTAGCTGCTACAGGTTCTGGAGCAATTGGTGCTAGCTACAAAGGTACTGAAGGTCTTTTTGCTGCTATTGAATCAAGAGGAAATATTTATCAAAACTTCAATTCAGGTGAAGCTACTTTAGCAGATGCTGGAGCAAACAGATCTGCAATGCAAGATTTTGATGAAATTCTTAAGAATCTTGACAAGCAAGGAGCTATTGAGGAAAACATGCTTTTCTTAAATCGTACAACTGCGCTTGCTTTTGATGATATGCTAGGAGCTGTTAATGCTCACTATAATGGTGGATCTTCTTTCGGAGTATTCAACAACAGTGAGGATATGGCACTTAACTTAGGATTTAGTGGTTTCCGCAGAGGTTCTTATGACTTCTACAAAACTGACTGGAAATACTTAAATGATGCTGCTACACGTGGTCTTACTTCTGATATTGATGGTGTACTTGTACCAGCTGGTACTTCTACTGTATACGATCAGCAGTTAGGTAAGAACATTAAGCGTCCTTTCTTGCATGTACGTTACCGTGCATCTGAAGCAGATGATAGAAAAATGAAATCTTGGATCACTGGATCTGTAGGTGGAGTTTACACAACTGACAAGGATGAAATGAACGTACACTTCTTGTCTGAAAGATGTTTATGTGTACAAGGAGCGAACAACTTTACTTTGTTTAAGTCTGTTACTCAATCATAATTACTAATGTAAAGAATGGGGCGCTTAACGGCGTCCCTACCTTTACTTTTTACAAATTTTATTATATTATATCATGGCAAAAAAGAAAGCCGAGGCAATAGTTGAAGATATGCCTCAACAAGAAATAACTCCTGTAGCAGCAGCTCCAGTTGAAGTTAAAAAACCAAAAGACTCGTGGGAAATCAAAGATCGCACATATGTCTTAACTGGTGATAAGTCTCCAATAACATATACGTTAGCGTCTAGACATCATTCAAAAAACCCTTTAATGTGGTGGGATGAAAGTAAGAATGAAGAAAGAGAATTGAGGTATGCCTCTAATCAGAGGTCTCCTTTTAGAGACGAACAGAGTGGTTATTCAACATTAAGCCACATTGTGTTTAGAGATGGAACTTTATTTGTTCCAAAGTCTAAGCAATCATTACAAAAACTATTATCGCTATATCATCCACAAAATAATTTGACTTACTATGAACTTGACAACATAGCTGAAGCAAAGGATGAATTAGCTGATATTGAGCTTGAAATCGAAGCATTAAACTTAGCAAGAGATTTAGATATTGATCATGCTGAAGCGGTTTTAAGAGTAGAACAAGGTTCTGGAGTGTCTAAAATGACATCATCTGAAATTAAAAGAGATTTATTATTATTCTCAAGAAGAGATCCGGAATTATTCATTAGTTTAGTTAATGACGAAAATGTTCAATTAAGAAACTTTGGTATTAAAGCAGCTGAAGCAGGTATAATAAGTCTGTCAGGTGATCAAAGAAGTTTTCATTGGGCTAGTAATAATAAAAAGTTAATGTCAATTCCTTTTGATGAAAATCCATATTCTGCATTTGCAGCATATTTAAAAACAGATGAAGGTGTTGAAATTTACAAATCAATAGAAAAGAAAATTAAGTAATCATCTATAGTGGTATGGCCATCTTATAGGTGGCCTTACTCCTATAAACAAAAAAAATATGGTTAGCATAGATACAGTATATCAAAGAGTACTAGCTATTCTTAACAAAGAGAATAGAGGTTACATTACTCCTCAAGAGTTTAATCTTATGGCTAATCAAAGTCAATTAGAAATATTTGAACAATATTTTTATGATTTAAATCAATTTACAAGAGCTGGTTCTAATAGCTCAGAATACGCAAACATTATAAACAACATTGAAGATAAAATAAGTCTACTTGAAACAACAGTTAATGTTGTTACAGACGAATTATCTCACGTTACTCCTGAGGATTTATATAGGATAGGATCTATTACTCTTGGGAACATAGAAGTTGGTTATGTTAGTGAAAAAGAATTAAAAGAAATAAGTGCATCACCCTTGACTGCGCCTACGGAAACCTATCCGGTTTACACTAAAAAAGGAACTTCTATATTTACATTCCCTTTTTTAAGCTCAATAAGTATAAACTACGTTAAAATTCCTAAAACAGTAGAGTGGGCTTATACCGAAATAAACAACACAGCTTTATATGATTCATCTAATTCAACAAATTTTGAGTTGCATGAATCCGACGAAACTAATTTAGTTTTAAAAATACTTTCTTACGCTGGAGTTTCAATTAAGCAAACTGATATAACACAAGTAATTGAAGGTGTCAGCAACAAAAAAATAAATCAAGAAAAATCATAATAAATGGCTCTTTTAACAAACACTCCACAAGAATATTATGATAGCCAAGACAAAGGCAATTATAAATTTATAACATTACCTGATATTATTTCAAACTTTATTGTGGGATATACAGGTGAAGAAAGAATTATAAAGAAGGCTAAAAGAACAGACGTTGCATTTTACGCACAAAGAGCTATTCAAGAATTAAATTATGACACTTTAAAGTCGGCAAAATCACAAGAGCTTGAAATACCGCCATCATTATCTGTTTCTATACCACATGATTGTGTTAATATAGCTAAGATTACATGGGTGAATAGTGACGGGGTGGAGATGCTTGTTTTGCCAAACAGATTATCTAGCACACCTAGACCAGTACTTCAAGACAGCAACTACGATTATATATATGATGCTGATCAAAATATTGCTTTTGCAACTAAATCTGAAACAGAAAAAAAGTGGCATGCAAGCAGCTCTACACCAAACACCACAGCTAACTCGAATATAAACGCATTAGAAGAAGGGTTTGGTTATAATGTAAATAATGGAAAAAGATATGGATTAGATTCGGTTAATGCTACTAAAAACGGCGTGTATAGCATTGATGAAGCTAATGGGCTTATATCATTTAGTGGCGACTTTACGGGTAGAATTATTGTAATTAAATATATTTCAGATGGTTTAGCTATTGACGGGGATATGATAGTTCACAAGTTTGCAGAAGAAGCTATGTATAAAAGTATCATGCATTCTATAATTTCTGTAAAAGAAAATGTACCTGAGTATCAAATAAATAGATACAAAAAAGAAAAGAGAGCGGCTATAAGAGCAGCCAAATTAAGATTATCAAGATTGAATTTAGCTGAAATGACGCAATTAATGAGAGGTAAGTCTAAACACATCAAACACTAATTTAAATGGCGGAAATTAAAAATACTTTCACTTCAGGGAGAATGAATAAAGATCTTGATGAAAGATTAGTTCCCAATGGAGAATACCGTGATGCTCTTAACGTTAATATTACAAATTCTGAAGGCTCTGATGTTGGCGCAATAGAAAATTTACTAGGTAACGAGCAGGTTTCTAAAATTACCAGCACTCTTGAGAATTCTAAAACAATAGGTACTGCAAAGTGGGACTTGCAAGAAAAAATATATTGGTTTGTTACAAGCGACTATGTAGACGCTATTTATGAATATAATGAAATTCAAAACAAAGTAACGCCTATACTTACCGATTTAAAAAGTAAAAACAACGCTACCTTAGGCGGCGTAACTATAAGATCTAATGAAAGTTCTGAACTGGTAGTTAAGCATTATATAAAAAGAGAATTAGAGTTAATAATAGGAGCGGAGCTAAAGACTTTTTCGGTAGGAGATCAAACTCTTATAAAAAATACAATATACTTAAAAAATGATATTTTTGGTATAGACATTGAAATTCCTAAAAATACTATAATAGAGTATACAGCGGGGAATGAACTAGTGTTTTATGATATTGAGTATTTAGGAAGCACGCTTGAGGTTTTAGATTTAGACGCTGAGTACATATACAATACTATATTAAATTTTAATAAAAATTCTTTTATTACAGGAATTAATATAATAGATGGTATTCTTTTTTGGACAGATGACTTCAATCAGCCAAGAAAAATAGACATAGCTAAGTTTAAAAAATATACAGATGGGAACGATCATATACGCACCCAGATTAATGGAAAATCTTTTTCTGAAAAAGATATAGCTGTTGCGAAAAAAGCCCCTCTATCAGCTCCTAAACTAGATCTAAACGCCAATCCTGTAGAATTAGGGGATTATATAAGGTCTGTAAGCTTAAATTTGTTTGGATTAGATGAAAATGATAATAATGAGTTTACCATAACTTGGAATGCAAGTAATATTCAATGGGAAATAGGTAGCACTATCACATTAACACCTAGGTCTGGGCAATCAACTTTACTGAAAGGAGAGCTTGAAGTTGTTTCTATAACAGGCGACGTCCAAAAAACTATTGTATTAAAAATATTAAGATTATATTCTACTCCAGACGATGGAGATTTTGTTTTTGAATTAAAGCAAGATTTAGAAAAAACATTATATGAGTTTAAATTTCCCCATTTTTCTTATAGATGGAAGTACATTGACGGGGAGTATTCTGTATTAGCACCATTCTCCGAAGCCGCATTTTTACCTGGTACCTTGTTTTCTTATAACAATAAAGAAGGCTATAACCTAGCTATGACAAACAACGTTAGAAAAATAAAGCTAACTGACATATCGCTAGGAGATGATGATGTTGAAGAAATACAGATTGTGTACAAAGATAGCAGCAACGCTAACCTATATGTTGTTGAGAAAAAAAAGAAAAAAGATTTTAATGGAGTGTATGAATTAAACAAAGAAATTATACATTCTGTAATTGAAAACAATCAACTGTTAAGACAATGGGATAATGTACCTAGGAAAGCTAAAGCACAAGAGGTATCTTCCAATAGGGTAATATATGCTAATTATTTGCAAAATTACAACATAACAAATGATGTAAATTTTACAGTGTCAAGAGGAGATTATCCTAAAAATGCTGCAGTAGCTGGGCAAAGAACGGTAAAGTCAAATAGAAATTATCAAATAGGCGTAGTGTACCTTGACGAATTTAACAGACAATCGCCTGTTATTTCCAATCCATCAGGAAGTTTACCTATAAATAAAAAGTTTTCTAGCAAAAACAATGCTATAAAATCTAAAATTACAAGCCCTGCGCCCGCGTGGGCCACTCACTTTAAGTACTTCATCAAAGAGACAAGTAATGAGTACTACAATTTAGCTCTAGATAGAATTTATCAAGAAGATGATGACCCCAACTTTGTATGGGCTTCGTTTTCATCTGCAGATGTAAATAAGATAAATAAAGAAGATTATTTGCTTCTTAAAAAAGCGCATGATTCTGATGAAGCCGTTGTAGATGCTGATAATAAATTTAAAGTATTAGATATTCAAAACGAACCACCTGAGTTTATAACAGCTAAACAAAAAGTTGTAACAAACTTTTCTTCAGTGACATTCTTACAAAGATTAGGAGCTTACACTGCTGGTAGTGTGTCAACCAAAGGCATGAATCAAACTCCCTTAAGCGGTGGAATTTCTTTTATAATAGGGCAAGCTGATGGGTCAAATGGTATAAGCGATTCTAAATCAAAGTTACTTGCAATAGGTCAAAGCATTAAGTTTGTAGCTGAAAGTGATGGGTCTGAAAGTAAAGAATACAAGATAAAAAACATAAAAACTTACCCTGGATCAACTACTGAAAGCTATATTCAGGTCACTGTATATGGTTCTTTTGACACTGATGTATTATCACTATATACTAATGCTGGTCCTATAAAAAGCAATATCACTTTACAAGTATCAGAAAAAGAGCCAAACGTTAACACAGCTGAGTTTGCAGGTAGGTTTTTTGTTAAATTTAAAAACAACAATGTTTTTGAACGGAACATTATTGAAAAATTAACAAAAGAAGACGAAAAAGAGTATATATCAATACACACAGAGTCTGGAATAGCTGGTAATGACGTTGAAAACGGAAACACTGGATCTAGACGGGCGGCTAAAAGCTCATTTCCATACTTTGTTTCTCATGGGGGATTGAAAAATGGTGGAGGTAAAACAACTGATGGAAAAAGAGGTAGAGACGGTAAAAGATATAAAGATAAAAAATCTAAAACTGAATATGACATAACAATAACTCAGTCAAGCTCTTATACAGACGAAACTTTATTAAGTATAATCGAACCAGGTTCTAAAATTAGATTTAGTACACATGACCACTTATATGAGGTTTTAGATTATAAAATTATTGAACTAACCGATCATGGCTGGACCCAATTCTTAGGTGGAGAAAAACAAAGTTACTTACACATTAGGTTTACCGAAAGATTAAAAGAAGATTTATGCACCTTTGGTAATGATACTCCTGAATTTGGATTTTCTATTTTAAAAGAAAAAATAACGCAAGACAGTGAATTTAGCAGTCTTAGTCCAGCTATATTTGAAACAGAGCCTAAAGAAAACGTAACAGACCTTGACTTATACTACGAAACTCAAGACAGTTATTCTATAGAGCAACACGGAAAAGAACAAACTTTAAGGTGGTATAATGCTTTTAATTTTAATGGTGTTGAATCAAACAGAATAAGAGACGATTTCAATGCCCCCACTATAGGTAAGGGGGTTAGAGTGTCAACAACACTTGAGGAAAAATACAAAGAAGACAGGGTGTCTAATGGACTTATATGGTCTGGTATAATTAACTCTAAAAACGGTGTTAACGAATCAAATCAATTTATACAAGCCCTTAGTATTACCAAAAACTTGCTACCCTCTTATGGTAGTATTCAAAAACTATATAGTAGAGACAGTGATTTAATAGCCTTGTGTGAAGATAAAATTGTAAAGGTTTTAGCAGATAAGGACATGCTTTATAACGCTGACGGCTCCAGCAACCTATCAGCATCAAATCTTGTGTTAGGTTCAGCAATCCCTTTCAATGGGGAGTATGGTATTGGTTTAAATCCAGAATCATTTGCTGTTTATGGTTATCGAGTATATTTTGTAGATAAAGTTAGAGGTGCAATATTAAGGTTATCTATGGATGGGCTTACAGACATATCAAATACAGGAATGTCTGACTTTTTCAACAATAGGCTTTCTACTTATAACACTTTTTTAGGATCTTATGATGAGTATAATAGATGTTATAATGTAAGTATCCCATGTTTAGACACTGTTTGTTTTGACGAGGCTTCTGGAGGCTGGACAAGTAGAAAATCATTCGTCCCAGACACAGGGATTTCTTTAAATAGTAAATTTTATACATATAATAATGGTGAATTATATTTACAAGATTCTAAGAAAGCTTTAAGAAACAACTTTTATGGGGTTCAATATTTGTCTTCTATTCAATATGTAGCGAACCAAGAATCTTCTGTAGTTAAGCGATTTAGAACTATAGGCTATGAAGGCACAAAAGATTGGCAAGCTAAACTAGTAACAGATCAAAACACTAGCACTACTTTATCCTTTGTTGAAAAAGAAAACAAATACTTTAGCAATATACAAGGGGAAGAAAAAACAATATCAAATATTGATTTAAAAAACTTCTCTGTTCAAGGTATTGGAAAGCCTAGCAATGTTTCTTCAGTATCAGAAAAGCAACAGAAAACTTTTAAAGTAAAATTAAAACCCAAAACAATTGCTGGTTTTAGCTGTAATAAGCCGATAGTAAACACAAATGGTATTTTTACAAAAGAAACTATTATTTCATTTAATGACACTAATGATTTAGCTAAAATAGAAATTCAGCCAACTGATGGGTACGAATTAGATCCAGACGACTTTAAAACATCTGGAATTGATTGGACAAAAGATGGAGATAACCTTGTGGCAGAGATTCCAGTAGAAGAGTTAGAAGAAATTGAAAATAAAAATGAAGATAGTAACTTCAAAGAAAACGATACTATAATAATAGATGAAGTGGAATCTACAAACGGTGATGGAAAACCTTTAGGTGATGAATCAGGGCCGGTTGAGGATGGTATTGATAAAATATTTGAAATACCTTTTGAGGGTGAAGCTAAAGAAAAAGATTTTACAGTATCCGGAAGTTATAATGCAACTTTAACAAATAGCTCTATAAATATTGATACAGGCGATTACACTATAAATAATACAAAAAACAGGAAAGTACAAACTGTAATTAGAAAAATTACTCCAGACGACGGGTATAGCATATTTGTAGATGACATAACTACTAATAGTAATAGAGCAACTTTTGAAGCTATTAAAAATGATGATGGAAGCATTACTGTAACAGAGTTTGTTTCAATTGACGGGATTAATGAATCAAACATTGACTATGAAATATCTTTAGATGCTGTTGAAAAAGTAATACCTAATCCTGTAATAGAAGGCTTTACAGTTTTAGAACCGGTAATTCCTTTAATTGGTGGTGAAATTACTGTTGAAATAATAGGTGATGAAGGCGCGGAAGTAGATGTGTTATTACTTGATGAAGATGGAGATTTAATCGCAAGTGAAAAAGCTATAATTCCAGAAGAGGGCGAAGCGTATGTAGATTTCATTGCCCCACCATCAACTGATGACAAAACTCTTTCTGTACAAATAGATACAGGTGACAATACAGACACAGCTCCGGGCATTAAATTAGGTGAACCTTTTTCAGTAGAGCAGAAGCAAAACGATATTAGCGAAATAAAAATATCAGCAACTTCTTATGTTTTTACAAACGGTATAATATATCCAGCTTCTACATCAAATACTCAAGTAATAACAGGTTATAAAGATGAAAGCTCCAATGGCATTAAAACGGTTTCATGGGAAATTGGTCCACCTGCAGGAGTTTCATGGAATGAAGTTAGAGATATTATCAGTGATGACTTTGTATCTATATCTGGAGAAGCTAACATAATAAAGTATTCTAATTTAACAAATGAAGTGTTGACTTCAGGAAATATAGGATATTTAAAAGTGACCGCAGATGTGTATGTTGAAGAGTTTGTTGGCAACCAAGAGATAGTTTTGAACATAGACAATATAGTAAGTAAGCAAGTTACTTTAACATTTACGTTTAGTGTCCCAGGCGGTAAAAATTACAGCTACTCATCTGCTAATGATATAGATGTTACAGGTAATGCTGGATCATCAATAGGAGATAGCGCAACTAATCTTTTGCTATTTAAACTTATATCTACATCTAGTTTTAGTTTTGAAAGGCCAACTAATATAAAAACTTTTTTAACTGATAATTTTATTTTAGAAGAAAACTCTACTGATGTTACATCTAAATATATTGATTCTTTAATTTATGAAGAAAATGATGATAAAAGTATATTTGTAGGTTTTAAAATTAATAAATCAGTTTTATTCCCCTCAACAGATTCAACAGTAACTTTTAAACCAAAAACGTCATCAACCTTTGATGCTGCTAATAAAGTTATATCTAATTCTTTAATAAACATTTACGTACAAGACTCGGATGATAACCCTGTTGGTAGCATTCCATATGTATCTACAGCAGGTAGTAATGCTAACTTAAATGATTCTTTTTCTGATAACGCTGAAGTCAATGTAGCTAAAACAATCACAAAAACAATTGTTCCATTAGATGGATTTACTTTTACCGGAGCAGGTACAATTTCTGTAACAACATCAGCAACAAATATTACAATTGGCAGCGGCGGGGTTACTGCTACTGTAAATAGCGCCGGACAAATTGTTTGCGGAATACCATATACTCCAACAGCAGAAAACGCAAGATTAGACATTATTATAGAAGCTCCAGACCCAATTAGGAAAATAACACCTATTGTTATATCTGTAGGTTTTAACGACAAAAAAGATGCTGCATCTGATAATGTTTCAACGACCACCACCGTTTATACAAATGGAGATCCTAATGATCCACAGCCTGGAGACAAATTTTTTGAAGACGAAGATGGAGCAATATTGTTAGATGATTTATATTATTCTTTTGGAAACGATGTTATTGAAGTTAGTGGGGGATCAGTAAATGTTGTGATAAATAAAAGTAAAATTGATAAAGGTACAAAACCAATAATTGATAGCATTCAAATAATAGAAAATGAATACACTTATTTTATAGCTTTAATAAAATTGTCTTATTCTGGGGGAGCAGATATTGCAGACGTTAATGTAACTTACGACACTATATATCAAGTACCTAATGGGTTAACCGGATCTATAAACTTACCTGTTAATACAATAAATAAAGGTAAATATGTTGATGGGTACAGCAGTATGAATATACCTAGTCTAAATGTTGATACTAATGGAGCTACAATAAAAATAACTGTTCAGAAACCAACTGATCACACAGGGCCTTTATTTGTAACAAAAGACGGTGGAGCAGTGACATCTTTAAATCCTCTTTATGAGCACACTCCTGTTTTTTATTTAAAAGCATATGCTTCTAATACCAAAACATCAAATAACGTTGGCTATTCAGACACAATACAAGTGCCTATAGTTTATAATAAATCTATATCTCTAGGGGTGACAACAACAACAGCTAATAACTCTAGCTATATTAAGAAAAATAGTTTATCTAGCAATTTACAAGTTGGTAATTGGCAGGAAGGATATAAAGCTGATTTTGGAGCGGTTTTGACTAACACTTCTAAAATAAATACCGATTATATATCTTATGGAGTTTTAGTTTCAGACCAAAACAGCAATCCTTCTTTTAATCAAGATTTTACACTACCTTCAGACACAAAAATGTTTGTTTTTGATAACAACGTAGGTACTGCAGTTACTGGCAATTCTAGTATATACAACTTAAGCCCTGACACTACATATTACTATAAAGCTTTTGCTTGGATAAAAGGTAATACAGCTAGTGCAATTCCTTATATTTCAGACAATAACGCAAAAGTGTATCCCTATGGAGTTACTTTAAAAAACAACTGGCAAGGAATTGGCACTACAATATATTATGGCACTTCAAAAAGTATAACTACTCAAACATTTGGTTTGCCGACTGTTGTAACTAATGACGCTACCGATAAAACAAATAGCAGTGTTGAGTTAAACGGTAATATAACAAACATTAATGGAGCTACATTATTCGGCAAAGGATTTGTATTATCAGCACAAGGAATTCCTGACATTATAAACAGCGACTTTATTTTTAGCATTGGCGGACAAAACACTGGCGCGTTTAATAAGACAGTAGACAATTTATTAACTAACATTAATTATAGATACAGAGCATTTGGTGAAGGAGAAAAGGGATATTCTTACGGAGACATTAAAACATTTACATTAGAAGATTCTATTGTGCCCTCGGTAGATATATCAGCAGCAACATCTTTAACTGAAAATTCTGGAATACTAAATGGAGAAATAATATCTGGAGGTAATTCTTCGGTTACAGAGTCTGGGTTTATATATTTTGCAGGAACCGGTTTAAATACAGCTAACTTTGATATAAATTACGCTGGGGTTAAAATTGCTGATACAACTGATTTTTCAGGTAATTTTTCAAAAGCAATTTCTGGGTTAGCAGAAAATACAACGTATTCTTTTAGATCTTATGCTAAAAATTCAGGTGGTTATGGTTATAGTAATGAAATTTTAACATTTACTACAAACAAATCATTAGTGCTTCCTGCAATAACAATGCAGCCATTGGATATGCAAAATGTTACCGGGTACGGAGAAGTTGATTTAAAAATAAATGCTGTAATTTCTAATACGGATTCTTTTTCTAACATAGGTCTTTCAATTTATTCATTTGATCTTCAAAAAACGGGGTTTGAGGTTCTTTTTTATGATAAAGGTTATAAAAATAAATATTTTACTAAAAATGGTAATAATATATCGTATGAACTTAAAGATTCATATAATCAATCAAATGAAACAGAAATTATAGCTTTTCAATTTTGGATAGAAAATAATGTTGGTAAACAATATAGCCAGCCTTTAGTTTGGGTTCCACCTATTCCATATCGTAAAAAGCCATCTTATCAATATAGAATTTTTCCAGAAGGCATATCAGAAGCGACATTTTATTTAGATTCTGATTATGTAAATAAAATAAATGTATTTTATGAAAATGGTTACAAAATAATTGATAATTATACAGCAACAAATGCTAAAATAACACGGCAAGGTGGTATAAATATATTTTCATTTGACGATTCTAAAAAGCCTTCAATTACAACAGTAGATAAAGTAATAATGACAGTTAATAAAGATCACTTATTAAATAATACTTCTTTTTCTGGTAATATTACAAATTTTATAAAAAATATACCAGATACTTTGAAAATTGAAATACCTATTGTTACACGGGGAAATGATTGGGATAGTGGCAATATGAATTTTAAATTATAATTATGGCAGATATAACTATAACGTTTACAAATAAACTTAATTCTTCACTACAAACAGGTGATATTATATATCAGCAGCTGAACAGTAAAACTTCAGTTGTAGGTGAATGTAAATCAATAGCTACAGACAGAAAAAGTTTTGTAGCAGATATTGAGGATAAGGCTATTAGGCCTACCGAAGAGTCTTATATATTCTTTGGAAAAAACAATAAAATTAACAGTTCTGGTATTATTGGCTATTATGCCAATGTAAAACTAATAAATACATCAACAGATAAAGTTGAACTATTTGCAGTAAATACAGAAGCACATTTAAGCAGTAATTAATTATGGAAGAACAATCTTTTGGACAATCTTTAGGGAAAGTAGCAAAATCAGATCCAGGAGCTTTTGGTCAAATTGCGGAAGGATTAGCTGGCGTTGCGGGCGGTATCATAGGCGGTGGAGCTAGAAGGCGAGAGCAGAGAGAAGCAAAGGCGGATTTACGAAAACAAAGGCAGGCTTATGAGCAGTTTCAATTTGAAGATACTACAGCAAATATGACTAACGCTTTTGAAGATTTAAAAGTAAGCACTCAAGCTTCTGATTTTGCTGCGCAACAACAACAACAGGCTCTAGCTGGAACCTTAGGGTCGTTAAGAAGCACAGCAGGAGGCTCAGGTATTGCTGCTTTAGCGCAAACACTTGCTCAACAATCCTCAGCTAATCTACAGCAGTCTGCAGCAAATATAGGTCAACAAGAGTCTCGTAATCAAATGGCAAGAGCACAAGGCCAACAAAACTTAGAAGCAGCACAAGCTAGAGGCGCTGCTGACTTGCAGAATAAGCAATTTAGCAGAACAGAACAAATGTACGAAACAGCTGCGGCTAGAAAAGCAACTGCAGATGAGGCTAGAAAACAAGCAACTGAAGGTTTAGTAGGGGGAATTGCAAACATTGGAGTTGGAGCCGCTAGGGTTGTGACAGGCATTGGGTAAAATAAAATATTATGGCAATAGATACAAAATTAATTGGACAAGCAATGGGTGGTGGCCGCCCGTTAGATTTAGCGAAAGCTGTAAGGCCAGCCGTTATAAGAGGAGAGCGAGCCGCTTTAATGCAGAATAAGAGAAATGCGATGGAGGCCGCCGCTAATCAAAAAGCTTTAAAAGAAAAAGAGGAAGTTAACGCAAGATTAGTAAAGTCTATTGAATCATATGATTTTGAAAAAGTTCACCCTAAACTTTTAGCAAGTGCAACTATGAGTATGCACGAAGTGAGAAATATTGCTAGATCAATCATTAATGATTCAAATCTTTCAGAAGCAGAAAGAAGTCTTCAAATACAAGAGCGTGTTAACGAGCCTATCAGCCGAATGCGTCAAAGAAGCATACAGTTATACAAAGCTGATGAAGAATATTTGGACTCTGGTGATTTACTAAGTAAAGCTAATAGTGGGTTTGTTACACACTTTGATAATATAAAGCACGACCCTGATGGGTATAGTATTATTGGAGACAATGCGGTTATTAGCATGGATAGATTTGATAAAGATAACCCTGAGGATCCTGATTTTAAAGAAATGGTTAAGAACTACAAGCAGGGAGAATCTATTGTTATACCTTTAGATGAGCTTGAAAAAATGCACAAACCAATTCTTCAAGATTGGAAAGGATTTAAAGAAACACAAGAAAATCTGCATTCTGCCGCTAAAAATATGGCTACAAAAGGATTGACTCAAAGTCAATTTAATTCAGAAATGGAAAATTATGTAGGAGGCTTAAAGTTTACAAAAGATCAAGCAAGATCTATTGCTTATGATCAGTTAGGAAAAACAGAGGCTGATTTAGCTGGTGCGGATTTAAACGGCGATGGCATTAATACTGAAGATGAATTAAACGAATGGCTTAAAGGCCAACTAAAACAGGCTGCTCAAAAAACGTATAAAAACTGGTTTAAACCGGATCCAGCTGATACTGAAAAGAAGAACGATTTTGAGTTAATGGGAGAAGAAATAGCAGAGAATATTCTTAAAGATCCAGTTTCTCAATTTAAAGAAGTTAGTCGTAATACGCCTATACAATATGATAAGGTTAATAAAATAATCACTTTAACGTTTGGAAATGATGATGATGGTAATCCTATAGAACCTGAAAAATATGATTTAAAAAATGCGTCTGATTATATGAGCTTTATAGAGACTGTAATAACGCAAAATATTCACACTTCTTCAGAAAAAAGTAAAATGTTAATAGCAGCTAGAAAATGGGTGAAAGAAAGACCTGATCTTTTTAATACTAAAAATAATGATATTACACCTAGTGATATATTAGGATTACCAACATTTAATTAAATATAATAACATGTTTGAACTAAACGAAAAAGAATACACTCTAGAGCAGATACAAAAAGCTGCAGAAGCATCTGGTATGGATATTGATTCTTATATAGATAAAGCTTCTAAAGAAAGCGGATTAATTGATAATAGAGAATCAACTAAAAAGCCGGGAAAGACAGACCCCACAATACCGGGTGCGGTTGTGGAGGGAAATGCAGCGCCCAATACGGATTCCAAGCCGGGAGTTACTTCTTCGGGTTTTACAGAAAAAGGTGAAATTCTTTTAACAGGCCAGCCTTTTGAAAAGGGGGGTTGGGCTATAACAAGTGTTCCGCTAGAAGAAGTTATTGTAACAGCTGATGAGTACTCTAAAAAAGAGTCAGAAGTTGCTAGAAATATATTAACTGATTTTGGAATACCTGAAATAGAAAAAAAGAGTGCAGGAGAATTAAAGCCTATAACCGCTTTTGAAGAAACTCAAAGAATATCTAAAGCTGAAATAGAGCGAAGAAAAGAAGCGCCAGAAAAACCTAAAACTTTAATGCAATCTATAGCTAATAGTACAGGACAAGCTATGAATAGATTTGCTCAAATAGATGATTATGGTCAGTATCTATATCATATGGTTTTATCTGATACAGATATAGCCTACAATATATTTGGTGAAGAGTTTGGTAATAAAGTTTTAAAACACAATAGAGTTGAATTAGGTAAGCAAGAAGCTAAACTTAAAAAATATGCTACTTTAACAAAACCTGCATTTGGTTTTACTGATATTTCAAAAAATGAAAGTATTGGTAAAAATATAGCGTATGGCGCGGGGGGTGCAATTAATGCTATAATGAATGTTGGTTCTAGTGCTATCTTATCCGCTTCTACTGGAGGGGTTGGATTAGGGGTTGAAATAATAGGTCAAACTATTGCCGAACATAATAGAATATTAGCGCAAACAAAAGGCATGAATTTAGAACAGCTACAGGCAAGCGGCATGTTTGATGTAGTAACCCCATTAACTATAGGTGCACTTAGATATAAATTAGAAAAAATTGGACTAGATAGGCTTTCTAAATCTATTTTAGGAACTAACCCATCTATTACAAAAAATATAATAGACCTTACTTTTACAACCGGATTTAACGGCACACAAGAATGGGTAGATGTAGGTTTAGAAACAATAAACACATCACTAGCTGAGGGTAAGACTCAACAAGAAGCGGAAGCAGAAGCTTGGAAGTTTATGACTTCTAAAGAAGGTTATGAAAGTTTTTTGCAAGGAGCTTTTGGATCAACAGGCATTGTGCTTGGAGCAAAAGGAATAAAAAGTGCTGCTAATTTAAGAAATAAAGATGATTATTCTGCTTTAAGAAAAAAAATTACTAAAATTGGTGATTTAGAAAGAGCAAAACTTAAAAAGGGGCTTTCGGAAGAGTCTATTAATAGCATATCTGAACAGCAAAATAAATTAATATCTGAAATAAAATCAAATGTTGAAAAAAATAATCAAATATTATTTTCTTTAACTGATGATCAAATTAAAGAAATTAACTCTAAAGCTGAAATAATACAACAAACTAATAAAACAGCTCGTGCGGTAAATAATGATACATCATTAGATAACAATACAAAAAAAGAAATATTACTTGGTCTTGAGCAAAGAATAGCTGAGGCCCAAACAGGAATATTTAATATAAGAAAAAATGCTGAAGAGCTAACTAAACAAACAGAAAAAGTAAAAAGAGCGGCTCAATATGTTGATAATTTAGAAATAGAAAAATTTGATAATGAAGAGCAAATAAACGAATTTTTAGATAAACAAGGGTATTTAAACACAGACGATAAAAATAGACTTAAAAAACAATCTAGTGATTATGGTTTTATAATACAAGACCCAAATACAGATAAGCAAACAATAGTAATAAACTCTAGTCAAGCATCTAAAACCGCTGAGGGGGTTAATGTGGCAAATCATGAATTTATGCATGCTTTACTATTTAAAGCATTAAAAGAAAATCCAGCTGCTTCTAAAAAACTAGCAATAGCTTTAAATGAAGAATTAAATAAAATAGATATTGACCAAATAAATAACTCAATATATAGAGAAAGATTAAAAGAATATTTACAAGACCCCGATGTAAGCAGCTCTCAGGCAGCGGAAGAGGCTTTAACTTTGTTTTCTGATGCATTAAAATCAGGAGATATAACGTTAAATGAAGATAAAATATCAGATGGAATAAGATCTGTTATGCAGACTTTTGGAATAAAAACAAAATTTAATACAGGGCAAGATGTAATTGACTTTATAAGAGACATAAATAAAAGTGTAGATAAAGGTACTCTTACTAAGGAACAAATAAGAATAGCTCAAGGATTTGATAAGCTTGAAGGAAGTATTATTGAAAAAGAATTATCTAAAGAATTAATAGGTGATGAAAAAGAACAGACACAAGGAATAGTAAGAAAAGAATCTCGAAAAATACCTCCAAATAAAGTTCAAAAAATATATGAAGAAAAAGGTAAAGATGGCGCGTTTGAAATAATTGAAGCTTATAAGCCATTAACTACAAGACTTACAAATAAATACAGAGATGTACCCGGCTTTGATTTTGAGCTACTTCAAAGTGAAATTGAAATTGGAAAACGCGGTTTGTTAGATCTTATCAATGCATATGATCCTTCTAAAGGAGCTACTTTAAATACATACGTGCAAGGTCAATTAGCTAACAGATCTATTGAAGCGGCCAATCGTATATTAGATACAGAGTTTAAACTAGATGTTACAGAAGCTAAAGCTGTTACTGATACAACAACAGAAGAGACAAGTGAAATAGTTGAAGAAAAACCAACTAAAGAACTGCAAAGCTTACGTAAAAAAATGAATATTAGCGATGAAATAAAGCCGGTAGTATTTGATGCTGTAAGAAAAACTTTTGGTACAAAGTTACCAAATGTTACCGAAAAAACTTTTAAAAAAGAATTAGAAAAAAGTTTTAGAACAGAACTTAAAAAACCTATTTCTAAATTATTTGGTAAAGGTGAAGATTATAGATCTTTTCTTGCTAATAATTTTGAATCAATATATGAAGCTTTGCCTCAATCTATTTTTAATAAAAGATTAAAAGATTTTGCTGAGCCTGTATTAGATAAAGAAGGAAAACAATTACGTGAGCGTACCGCAGAAGGAAATAAAGTATTTACTAAAAAGAAAATTTCAAAAGCTGAATTTATTAAATATTTTTTAGGTAATGATGTTGGTGGGTCAACAAAAGGTGCAAGAAAAACAGCAATAGTTGAGGCGGTGGCGGAAGCCTTTGCTTTTGATGCTACTATGGAAGTTGTTTCTGATCCTAAGGTTTTAGAAAAAGCACAAGCTATAGCGGAACTGCAAGGCATTCCAATTTCTGATAATTTTATTGATCAAATAAGTTTAAAGGTTGGCCGCCCTGTGTCTTTTAAATTTAGTAAAAATAGCGCAATTGCATTTGCAAATAAAAATAATATTGAATATTATGATTTAAACTCAGAAAAAAATATAAATAGATATTTTGATTCTATAAAGAGAATAGCCGAAAGGCTTGATTATCCTACCGGTTTATTTAGCCCAAGCATGATGGCATTAGATAAAGAAAGATATTATGGCTTAGATCTTTATGCTAGAAAAAAATTTAATGAATTAAAAATTGTACTTGGTAAAAACAAGTTATATTCTAAAGTGCCGGCTAATCATAGTGCTAAGTTTACTGGAAAACTTGAAACAATTAGAAAAAAAGCTACAAAAGAGGCTATTAGCATTTATAATCAAAAAGTAGATATAATGTTTACTGATTTTTGGAATTTTATAAATAAAGTTTCTAATGATTTAGAATATAAAAAAGATCTTTTAGCAATTTATTACATGCTAGAAGCATCCACAAATGAAAAAGCACATCCTCATAGAATGGGTGCTAAAATTGCTTCTATTGACAATATAAATAATGGAAAAGCAGAATGGGAGCATGCAGTGCCTAATGTTTGGGCTTTTAATTTTTTAATTAATGCATCTTTAGATAAAAATATTAATTTTCAAAAAGCACTTAAGGCTTTAAAAGATAATTATACTTTAATAGCTCTTTCAATAAAAGATAATGCAAAGTTAAGAGAATATACTTCGTCCATGCCCTTAATAAATGGTAAAGAATGGAATGTGTATAATGATTTTTGGTGGCAAAGATATTTAAATCCTGAAATAGCAAAAATAAATAATGGAATAAATCCTAACAATCAAAAATGGCTATTAGAATCAGAAAATCCTTTTGAAAAATACAATAGCAAAGGCGTACAGATTAAATTTTCTAAATCTTTAAGTACAGACTTTAACAAATTTCTTGAATTATCTTCAGGTGTAGAATTTGCAAAAGAATATTCAGCCGATAAAGCATCTATAATAGGCAAAGGTAAAGGTAAATATAAATTCTTTGTACCATATTCTGCAGAAGATTTTGTAGGCTTATTATATACAACTTTAGCTAGAAAAGAAAAAGGAGATCAACAAATGCAGTTTTATAAGGATAATCTTTTGACTCCGTTCGCTAAAGCTATCCGTCAATTTGAGACAGATAAGCAAATGTCTATGAATGCATGGGCGGAATTAAAAAAGAGAATAAACAATACTCCTGCTAAACTTGGTAAAACCAACGAAACTGGATACACAAACGAACAAGTTGTTAGGTTGTATATTTGGAATAAACAAGATACTTTACCTGAAGGTTCTAGTAGACAAGATGTAAATGAGGTTATTAAATTTATAAATAAGAACGAAGCTTTAAAAGATTTTGCTAATCAGCTTATTACATTAGCGCCTCCTGGAGAATATTCAAATCCAAGTGGTAATTGGATGGAAGGTACAATAACAACAGATATGCTTTCTTACGTTAACCAAGTAAAGCGTTCTGAGTATATGAGCGAATGGATAGATAATGTAGAGGAGATATTTGGTGAATTTAAACAAGGTAAACTTGAAGGACCTAATATTAATAAACTGCGTGCTTTATATGGTAAAGAATATATAGAATCACTTACGGACATTCTGTACAGAATGAAAGATGGAAGAAACCGTAGAAAAGGTGGTAATAAATTAGAAAGGGCTTGGTTAGAGTGGGTTAATGGATCAGTAGGGTCTATCATGTTCTTAAATGCTCGATCTGCTTTACTACAAACCATATCAGCAGTAAACTTTATAAACTTTACCGATAATAACCCATTAATGGCAGCAAAGTCTTTTGCTAATCAAAAACAATTTTGGGATGATTTTGGATTTTTATTTAATTCAGACTTTTTGAAGCAAAGAAGAGCAGGATTAAAAACAGATGTTAATGCTGATGAAATTGCTAGTGCTGCTTCAACTGCTGATAATAAAGTTAGGGCTGCTTTCAATGCTATATTAAAGTTTGGATTCTTACCTACTCAAATGGCTGATAGTTTTGCTATTGCTGTTGGAGGTGCTTCATTTTATAGAAACAGACTGAATAGATATGTAAAAGAAGGAATGGAACCAAAAGCTGCACAAGAACAAGCATTCTTAGATTTTGCAGAAACTGCAGAAGAATCGCAGCAGTCTTCTAGGCCTGATAGAATAAGTATGCAACAAGCGAGCTCCTTAGGAAGAGTTATATTAGCTTTTGCTAACACACCGATGCAATATGCTAGACTAACTAAAAAGGCAATGAAAGATTTAATAGCAGGTCGGGGTGATTGGAAAACAAATGTGAGTAAGTTAATGTATTATAGCGTAATACAAAACATAGTGTTCTCTGCCTTGCAACAAGCTTTATTTGCTTTGTTATTTTCCGATGAAGAAGATGAAAAAGAAAAAGATAGATTGTGGAATATAGCAAATGGATCAATGGACACTCTGCTACGCGGAACTGGTTTGTACGGAGCAATAGCATCAACATCTAAAAATGTTATTCTTGAAATTATAAAACAGAACAAAGCTAAAAGAACAGACTACACAAAAGCTGTTATGAAAGCAACTTCTTTATCTCCGCCAATAAACTCTAAATTAAATAAATTAAACTCCGCTGCAAAAGCTTTTACTTATAGACAAGATAAGGAAAAAATGAGAACAGAGGGATTCAGCTTAGACAATCCAGCTTTTTTAGCAGGAGGTAGAATAGTTTCCGCATTAACTAATCTTCCTGCGGATAGAGCTATAATGAAGGCAGATCATTTAAAAACTGCAATGGAATCTGAAACTGAATTATGGCAATCAATAGCACTTGCTTTAGGTTATTCAGAATGGGATTTAGGAATGATTGAAAAAAATACTAAAAAACCAAGCAAAGCTAAAACTTTTATTAAAACTAAAAAGTTTAAAACTGGTCTTAAAACTAAAAAATTCAAAAGAAAATGAAATATAACATTGTAACATCCCCTTTTAAAAAGAAAGACGCTTGCTATAATAAAGCAAAAGCTAAATACAGAGTATTTCCATCTGCATATGCTTCTGGTTATATTGCTAAATGCCGTAAAAGAGGGGGAAATATTAAGTAATGGCTGTAAGAAAAACTGCAAAAGGGGCTTCTCTTAAACGATGGTTTAAAGAAGAATGGACAGATGTACGCACAGGAAAAGCTTGCGGAAGAAGCAAAGAAGAAAGTAGAGGCGTGCCTTATTGCAGACCTAAAAAAAGAATATCTTCTAAAACACCTAAAACAGCAGGTGAAATGTCTTCATCTGAAAAAAGTAAAAAAATAAAAGAAAAAAAACAACTAGGACAACCTGCGGGTAAGCCTAAAAGAGTAAGCCCTTTAACAATGAAGGCTTCCTGCAAATATTAAACCATGGAAGATTTGAAAATATATTCAGTAAATTTAGGGGCTTTAATTTTTAGCTTTACGGACATAGACCCACAACTTCAAACTACAGTTTTAATATTATCAATCATATATACTTCAATCGGGATTTATAAACGATTAAAAAAATAAATATGGCAAAAATTGATTTAGACGGTGACGGGAAAGCTGATGTTTCAATTAGCATTCCACAAATAATAACTATAGCAGCTATGTTTGCTTCAATAGTAGGGTCCTACTATACTCTAAACGCTAGGGTTGAAGCTGTAGAAGTACAGGCTAAAAAATTAAAGGAAAACGAACAAAAATACACATGGCCTAGCCAAAGAAAAACAGAAGAGGAAGTTAAAACGTTGGAAGCAGAAATGCGAGCGTTTATGAAAGACATTGAATATCTCAGGCGAGATATTGATAGAAAAAAGAGTAAATAAAAAAAAGGGGTTGCGATTAAGCTTCCCCTTTTCTTCTTATGAACTAGATTAAAACGTTGTGAATATACAATATATTTACGTAATAAAAAATAAATATTAATTTTATCCATCACAGGATAAACAATCTGGATCCATTGCTTTAGCTGCAATATCACCTCTTAATACAGATTCAGTCCTCATATAATATAAAGTCTTAACTCCTCGCTTCCATGCTTCTAAATGTACTTTATTAAGCCATTTAGGATCTGCTTCAGATGGGAAAGCTAAATTTAAACTTACAGATTGATCTATATAATCTTGACGTATACCAGCTTGATTAACTAACTCTAGCTGATTAATCTCTTTAAATGTTTTAAATACATTCTTTAGAGGTTCTCCTTCTTCTCCTTGGGTAAGTTTTCCTGTGTGATCATAAACCCATCCATCGAATTCTTTAATTCCTTGAATGGATCCACCATCTTCCAAAATTTTATCCCAAGTTTCTTTATTATCGATTCCAATTTTTCTTAATACTTTTTTAAGTTCCTTATTCTTTCTAATAAACGTTCCTTTAGCTGACTGCTCTGTAAATACGTTAGCAGCCCAAGGCTCAATTCCAGGAGATATATTTCCACTAAGCTTGCTGTTAGAGACAGTAGGGGCCACTGCCCGAAGATGAGTGTTGCGCATACCAGTACCGACGCACCAGAGCGGCTCCCCATATACCTCTGCAAGATCTCGCGATGCTCTTTCAGACTCAATCTGAATTTTACTAAAAATTTCACGTGTCTTAAACTGAGCTAATAAACCTTCGAACGCAATGCCATTCTTTTGGAGTAGACTGTGCCATCCTAATACTCCCAGCCCAAGGGCACGTCCTTTCTCCGCACTGCGGACAGAGTTTTCGAACCCTTTCATGTTTTTTGCCTTCTGAATAAATTCTTCCAGTACTCCGTCTAAAAACCATGTTGCATCATATATTAAATTTGTATTTTTCCATTCATCGTATTTATCTAAGTTAAGTGAAGATAAGCAGCAAACAAAAGAATGTGATTCATCAGTATGTAATGTAATTTCGCTGCATATGTTTGTCATATGAACTTTGAGCCCATTTGATTTGTACGCTTTTGGATTATTCTTGTTTGTATTTCCCTTAAAGAGGATATAAGGTTCTCCAGTTGCTTTACGTTTTTGTAATAACTTTCCCCATTTCCTTCTAGCATCTGAATCTCCTTGTTCAAGTCTTCGCATAAACTTGTCACCGACCACAGCGCACTGGTGTAGATTGAGTGACTGTCTATTAACATCTCCTTTTGGTTCTCTGATCTCCAACCATTCTTCAAAGTCGGCGTGATCAATATTGATATTAACTGACGCAGCTCCTCTGCGGACAGATCCTTGATTAGTGGCAAGTATTGTTGAATCGTATATCTTGCAAAACGGGACCACTCCATCACTTGTTCCATTACCTGTAATTTTAGCACCAGCGGGTCTTATCATATTAATTCCTAAGCCAACACCGCCTCCATGCTTGGCTAAGAGCATCATTTCTAAATTCTTTTGTCCGATATCATTTATGCTATCCGCTACGTCAATACCAAAACAACTTATAGGTAAACCTCTATCTGTGCCTGTATTTGACAAAACTGGTGAAGCTAAACACAACCAACCTTTCCAAATATAATCAAAAAATGTATCAGCTAGTTCTGGCTTATATAAACGTTTAGCTACAGCATTCGCTACACGCTCATATGCTTCTCTAGGCGTCTCCTGTTGCAATAAGTAACCACCAGCGATGGTTTTCTTATACACTTCGGTATCACCCCATTCTGGGTAGTCTTTACCCTTTACCCATTCATTATTCCACATTCTTTTCTTCTTTATTTTTATTCAAAAAATCTGTTTTCATACTCTCCAGTGCCTCCTCGTAACCCGGGGTTCGTTTTAATGTTTCTAGCGTCCCAACTGAGAGGTCTTTTAAATTCCCCATCTCTTGTATTATTGTCTGCATATTTTGACCCAGTATTTCTATCCTGTTCCACATCTCTATTAGTTTGCTTTCTTTCATTTTTGTTTTGCATTTAAGTGTTATATAAATAAATTAAATATCCAATTACTACGTTTAAATTTACTATTACTAAGTTCCATTGTTTAGCTACAAAAACTTGAGCTATTGATAATATACCACCAATAACATAAGTAAATCCTCCTATTTTTCCATAGGGTAATAAATGAGGCGACATTATTATAAATGCCGTCCCCATATACCCTAGTCTATTTGCAATTCGTTCTTTAGCGGATAATCTTTTATCTAATACTAAAGATCTTAAAAAACGTTGTTTAAATCTATACTCACATTTAATACAAGTTCTTTTGCCATATCTAAACTTTTTATCATTTTTAGGCTTATGACATTTATTGCATTTTCTCATTACCAAATATCTTCAAAATCTTCTCCTTCGTTAGCTTTAGAATAATCTGTTGATCTAACAGCAAAAAAATCAGTATGAGTATGCCCGCCAGTAAGATGGTAGAACCAGTCAAGGTTTGCTGCTGCTTCTTCATTAAATTCAAAGTACAGCCCGAGGTCGAAGTAACCAAGTTCTTGTAATTTTTCATTAAGTCTCTTTCTAATAAATTGTTTGAGGTCGTAGGCTTTAATACCATCAACGTCTCCTGCTTCAAACATTTTATCAATATATCGTTCTTCGGCTTTAAGCATTGAAGTTGCGGCTGCAACAATATCTTCTCTACAATCATCTAAAAGTTTACTATCTTCTTCACACATATGTCTAAACAACCTGCAACCCATTTTAGAATGTAATGATTCATCTCTTACACTCCATTTCATTTGTTGTCCTATACCTTTAAGGAGGTTACGTAATTGAAAGCTATAAAGCACAGCAAAAGCAGAATACAAGCTAACTCCTTCTGCAAAAGCACTAAAGACCGCAAGGCTTCTTGCGATTCGGGTTTTATCATTTCCATCATAACTAACTAAATTATCAAATCTTTCCATTGTAGCCTCGTCTTGAAGGAATGCTTCAAAATCTTCAAGGCCTAGTGTTTCATTTAAGTAACTGTATGCCACAGCATGAATAGTCTCTTGTGAGCCAAACATCATAGCCATTTGTTGAATTTCATGTTTAGGAAACCAACCAACAACTTTTTGTGTCCAATAATCAGAAACTGCACATTCTGTTTGTGCAAATCCTAATAGTATATTACCTACTAAACTTTTTTCCTCTGGTGTTAGTTTTTCATTCCAATCCTTAACGTCACCTGACATTGGTATTTCGGTATGCAACCAGAAAGCTTGAGCTTGTTTAAGCCATCCCTCAGTATAGTACTCTGGGTACTCAAACGGTTTGTATGCAATTCTTTCATCAAATAATCCCATTAATCTTCATAATATATAGTTAAACATAATTCTAAAAAAGGTATGTACAAAACATGGTCTACCTGGTGAGGTTCCACATAACTTCTAGCACCTATTAAAGCACCAGGATACATCCCTACACTTATTTCCCATCCTTTACTCATAACATTTTATATTGTATTTATCGTGTATTTCTACTATTTCTCTGTACTTTACGTAGCCTCTGTTTTCAATAGACCACTTAATCCACTTTTCAATTTGTCTTTGAGCATATCTAAGTCTTGCTATCTTTTTTTCTTGCTCAGGATTATTTCTATTACTCTGTCGCATTCTTTTTGATTTTGTGGTTTATACAAAGTGTATTGAGGGAACTGTTCAGTAACTAATTTTTTAAAAAGCTTCCATCTTATTGGAAATGATTCATTAGCTCTACCTTTAGTTTCTATTATAAAGTCTTCTCCAATAAAGTCTGGCGTATATTTAATTGGTAATATTCTTTTACTACCTCTATTAACCAATTCACCTTTACCATTAGACTGCCTTTCATAAGCTTCATTTTCAAAATGAAAACCATTTACTAAAACAAAAGTTTCTCCTTCATATTTATTTTTAATCTTTGCTTTCTTTAAAGCAGTATACATATACTTTTCTAAACCTGAAGCAAAGTCAATCCCATCAAAACTAACTTTCTTAGCTCTAACAGGACCTCTCTTCTTTCTTCCTTTTCTATTTCTACTAAGCATCTTCTTCAAAATCTTTAAGTAATTTTTCTTCTAATGCCGTAGTTGATTCCATTTTAAGCTTTTGAATATAATTTACTGCATCCATTAATTCTTCTTGAAGATGATTAAGCCATTTGTGTAAGTTAGGTTCATCATCATGAAGTGTAACGCCATATTTTTTATATCCAACGTCTGAACGTTGTTGAAACTTTTCAACTACATCTTGTATTACTTTATCTCTCATAGTGTAGTTTTAACAAAAGTTCCATTATTCATCTTACCTTTGCGATTTTTTATTTCATCATATGCAGATTGTATACAATCTTCAATATTATGACCACGCAATTTAGCTAAGTTTGTTAAAACAACAACCATATCACCTATAGCGTCTATAACTTCAGATTCATCGTTTTTCAATATAGCCTGTGCTAATTCACCAGACTCTTCCATTAATTTTATATATTGAGTTTTAGAATCTCCCTTATCATATATACCACGTTCTTGTGCCCATTGTCTAATGAGTCCAAATACGTTTTCTTTGTTGTATGATGGTTCTGCCAAAAAAGCTTCATAAAAAGCTTTATTATAAATGAATGAACGATTTTCATTATACATTGATTTTTTAGCATTAGCTAAAATCCAATTAACAGTTTCTTTTGTTAATTCAAATTCACCTAATGATGTTTCCCATTTAGTCCCAATATCATTACTTAAATGAGCTTTTAATTCAAGCATGGAATAAGGAAAAGTTGACGTCTGTTCTGTAGCGTTTATTTTCATTTTTTTAAATAAATTTTTATATAATCCTCTATCTATTTTATAGCCATAAGACTTTTGAAGTTCTATTTCCTTGCGAGACACATAATCTATATCATCGGAAGAATCAAGAACTTCATATTCATTAGGCTTATAACCCTGCACCAGCGTAACTCTGTCTTTTAAATTACGTGTTACACCAATTTTTTTACCTGGTATATGGTAAATATAATACTTATTACTCATATAACTTATCGTATTTAGCAACTACATACACTCCATCAATTGACTCCGCAATACCAAAGCCTATTTGTGAAGCTTTACTATATATCATTTGGTTATAAGTGTTCATGTCTTCTGACTCTAATATCCAATTCATTGATGCTGATAATAAAACATTTTGTTTTTTGTTTTTTAAATGATTTTTTTCAATCCAATATAAACTTTCACCATAAGGATCATCACTTACAACAAAATCATCAACATCAGCTAAGTGTTCTGCCCAAAATTGAGCCTCTGTGGCTAATTCGGGGCTGTATGTTAAGTTATCTACATTAAAGTAGCTTCTTATACTGTTCTGGAAAATTAAAGCATCTAAAGCGTCCGTTTGAGCGAATGACATTAAAGGTAATAATAGTGTAAAAATTAATTTTTTCATTTGTTTTTGTTTTATTTTATTAATTATTTCTTTGCTTTTGGCACTAAGCCATTTGTCGGGATAATTTGTTTTTTTAAACCACAACTCATCCGACTGAGAGAGGGGCTTTGATTGGTCCGTGTGACTCATAATTGTTTAATTTAATCATTTTATGTGTTGGTATAAATACAAAATTAGAGGCTCCTTCGACTATTTTTAATCCAAAGTCTATATCAACTGTAGATAAAGGTTTAAAGTCTCTTGATAATTGCAATGAAGCTTGTTTTAAGTGATTATTGTATAAATGGCAATCACCTAATTGTCCTATTAATTGTCCAGGCTCATATCCAAATCCTTTTGCTAGCATTAAAAGTAATAATCCGTACATGGCAATATCATAAGGTAAACCTAAAAATACATCTACTGATCTTTGTTGCCACATTAAATCCAATTTACCATCATTTATATAAACTTGAAAGCCGTAATGACAAGGAGGTAATGCCATATCATCGAGGTCACTAGGATTCCACGCATTGACCATAAGTCTTCTTGAATATGGTCTTGATTTGATTTCCTGAAGTAAAGTATACAACTGATCAACACCATTACTATCTCTCCACTGGTGGCCGTAAACTTTACCAAGAGTGCCGTCGGTTCTATTGGATCTTTCATAATCAGCATCCCAATAACTAACACCATGGTTACGCAAATATTGCATATCAGTGCGCCCTTGTAATATCCATAATAATTCTGTGACTGCATTTTTAAAGTATATTTTTTTAGTGGTTAATAAAGGAAATCCAGCTTTCATATCATGCCTTATTGTCCTACCAAACACAGACTTTGTGCCTGTACCGGTTCTATCTTCTTTAGGCTTGCCAGCGTGAAATACACCTGACAATAATCCTCTGTACTCTTCATCTATATTTATCATAATAAAATTTATACATTAAGTAAAGTTCGTGCCAAATTTCATCTGGCCCATAAATGTTAGGTGACTTATACCACCTGTTATTATTAAAAACTTCTAAATACCATTCTTTAGGATTAGGGCCTTGAGTTACCGGTTTAGGTGATATTCTAATTCCATTATTAATTCCCCAAGCATACCACTCATTTTCATTCTTAGAAGTCATATACTCTGGCATCCAAACCGTTTCTTTCTTTTTAGCCATTTATTCCCAAGGCATTGCTTCAGTAGTTAAGTCTAAAGGTTCATGAGGTATAAAGCAACCTGACTTAGGTTCCCATTTAAAATGAGCTTCCGCACCATTCTCGCCAAGGTTTTGAAACTTAACTTTCAATATCTTAGCTTTAACAGTTCTTTCTTCATAATCTCTATGAACTAATATACCATGATAACTTGCATCATACCATTCACCTCCTCCTTTAATATTATACATTGTAGGTTCCTCTATCTTACCATTTGCATCTTTATACATTTTAGTAGGGTGAGCAACTACAATAACTAATACATCATATTTCTTTGCAAATATTTCTATTTTAGAAAGATATTCAAGTGTATATACATTAACATCTCCTGAAGAGTCATTAGATCTTACTTTATTAAATGGATCAATAACTAAACATTTAATACCTTTTCGCTTAACCAGTTCAGCTCCTTTACGTAATACAGCCTCTAAACTATACTTATCCATATCGATAAAGTAAAAGTTATCATTAACGTGTTCCGCTACTTGATTCCATTTATCTGTACCAATATCTTTTTTAGTTGGCATATCTTGCCATACTTTTCGCATTAGTTTGTGTGCATGTAAATATGTGGGCGCATTTTCAGGTGAAGCAAATGCTGTTTTCCATTGATAATTTACATTATACCCAACCACCATTTGGTCAACAAAGTCAGACTTTCCACTAGAAGGGATACCAGTAACAGTGATAAACTGACCAGTATAAGTACTGAAAATACTATCGAAATTAGGTAATCCAATTTGGTAACCGGGTTTAAAACCATTTTGCACAAAATCTGTAATTTCTCCTTCAATGTCCCTGAACGTCGTAACATTTTCCAGTGGGACTGGTTTCGCTTGGGTAATACGCTTTGCCAGTTTTTCTTTTCCATGTTTTAATAAGTATTCGTTTGCGTCTTTACAATCTTCAAATGTAGCCAAATAACAAACCTCAGCACCTAGCCTTCTAACTAACTCTTGTTGTAGAGCTTGTCCTGCATCATCATCATCAACTGCAATTATTATCTTATCTTTATCGGTAAAATAATCAATACAATTGTCTAAGTAATCGAGGTTGTTGTTATTCAGAGTTGCACCGTTAGGTACAGATACTACATTTTCAATTCCAGCTTCGTGTAAGCTTAACACATCCATTTCGCCTTCAACTATAACACAATAATCATATCCTACAACACTATTTATATTGTAAAATATTTTTTCTGCTCCTTTATATAATTTAAAGTTTTTACGACCATCTCTATACTTTACGTTTATTAGCTGATCTCCTATAAAATAATTAAAGTGTATAGTGTTTTCCATTTGACCAGTCTGAGGCATAAATTCAGAACCTTCAGTAACTTTAAGTTGCCTTAAGCTTTCTTTAGATATACCTCGACCATCAAACCATTTCTCTACATTGGTACTAACTTCTTCTATAAAATCAGGAGTAGTGGGCCTAACATATACTTTGTCAGATGCGCCTTTACGCTGATAACTATGTAGTTGAAATGTTTTATTGCAATTGTGACAAGTGCCAAGACCACGTTCCCAATCATAAGAAGCACAGTTTGCTTTCTGATTTTTGGGTTTTCTATCAGAAGAACACAATGGACATATACCTTGTGTTTTTCCTTCTGGTAGATCATATTGATTGAAATTATCAATCAAGAATCCATTGATCTCCGTTGTGTTCATTTAATTAATCTTCTATTAAAGTTATTTGTTCATTATCATCTTTTACAATGCTTATATAATCCTCATCCATTAGAATGGTAAATCTGGTGTTGAAGGTGGTTGAGGCACTGCAGCATTAATTTGTTGTTGCATACCTTGGTCTTGTCTTGGCGCTGCTTCAACTTGACCATTAGTCCAAACAATTTTAATGTTTCCTAAATAGGTCTTAGCCGCTTTGCTATCTCTTTCTTCTTTAGTTTGTTCAACGATGATAGGTCCTTGATTACCAAATTGATCTACTTCATCATTAAAAGTAATTGTTACAGGTAAGTACTGTCCTTTCTTACCTGGAATGATTTTGTCTTTTGGGATTGCACTAAGATTAATGCTTCCTTTTAAAATTCCTGCCATTTTATAGTGTTTTAGTTAAAAAATATTGTGAAGGATCAAACCCTTCGGTTTTGTAAAATAATTCGTAAGCTTCAGTTGCTTTCTTTACTTTGTCTGCTCCTGACTCATAGAATCTGTCTGAACAATCAAAGATACCAATTTGCTGCGTATTTTTATCTATTACTAAGAATAAAAAATCATATCCAAACATTTTTCTATAAATGTAAGCCTGGCTATCATAATTATAGCGAGAAGCACTCCATTTAAATTTTGAAATATCGTTTGTTGTTTTTAAATCAATAATTAATTTTTCGTCATGGTTTATAATATCTGCTTTTCCTTTCCACATATTGCCTTCTAATTCAACAATACCTGGTTGTTCGTAATCGTTTGTTTCATTTTGTATAAAATCTCTACAAATTTCATTTTCAAACATCTTATCTCTAAGCACCTCAATCATATCAACCTCGTGCTGTAATAAACAAAGCTCTCCTTCTGATATTTCTTTATATGCTTTTGTGTTCCTCGTTGAGGCCTGCACAACTTTATACTTCTTTAATTTATCTGGTTCAAGTATACAAGTGTGAAAATACCCACCCACCAAGAAAGCCGAGGTTGGTTGCATCGGCTTCTTGAAGTCTAATGGGTTATTAATTAAAGATTGAATGTCAGAATTACTAAGATATTGTTTGCCAAAGTCCCCATAATAGTGTGCATCGTCTCTTAATTTATTTAATATTTTATCTTTAGTCATTTTAAGATTTTTTACTACGAGCTTTTACTTCATAGGATTTTAATTCTGACTTGTCCTCTATTGAAACAGTATATTTATTCAATATAGCACTCATATCACCTCCAGAATTAATATAGCTTAAAGCTTTACCCCAGTTTTCTGAGCCTTTTAGTAGTTTAGGTTTATTTTTAGCAGCACCTGAATTAGTAGCATCCGCATCTGCTGTGTCATCAATAAGTAATAAATTACCTAATGAATATTTTTTACCGTAAGAAGATGCTGATCCAAATTGTTGTGGTACTTGCATACCTTTTTGATTTAAATCAACACCTACTATAGCTGTAGCAGAGATACTTAAATCACCATCATGCATAGTTGCTACAGAATGAATGATGGGTAAGCCTGCTATTTCACTAACACGCTCTTCAATAGTAAAATATACTTTATACTTTTCATTGATAGGTTTAAGTGCTTCTAAAATGTCTTCAGCAGATCTAAAATTATATTTACCAAAAGAATTATATCTCGACTTTTTAGCTTTGAACTCTTGCTGAATTAAACTTAATTTTTCTTGAATTGTCATATTATATTATATTATTTGTTAATACTCATTTCTTAAATGGATATAGATTCATAAATTATTGCCAATCAATAACTTGTGATGGATCTACACTTTCGATTAGCTTATCAATAGCTTCTCTTTTTATTTGTGATATTCTTACAAATGATGCTGTACCTTTAATATTTAACTTTTCAGCAATATCTTTAGCCGACATCTTATCACAGTCTAAACCGTAACTCATTCTAAGAACATCATACTCTCTTATATCTAAGAAAGTTTCCATGATACCTAAAAGGTATTTATTCATTAAATCTATATTATAATCTTTACTAGAATCAATCACATCATAACTAGAACCGTCTTCATTTAATGTGTTGTCTAAGCTTAAAAATATACTATTAAAGAACATTTCTACAATACGTTTATCTTCTCCTGTATTTTTTCGCATTTCATTTAACTTATGCTCAGGAATACGTATGTTACCTCTATTTATATCAATAGCTCTCCTTATTGCACCCTTAATTCTTTTTGAAACAAATGATTTAAGAGTTTTTTCAGGGTCAGTGGATGAATTTATTACATCCCATTCAATTTTATCTACAGCATATATTAATCCAACGGCTCCTTCTTGTATTAAGTCTGTAATGTCAAGTATGCCTGAGGCTTGTTCTCCTGTGGAGAATTTTCTAGCTATAGTTTCAACGAGCGGCATCAATATTGTTATCAGCTCGTTTCTTTCGTATTCATTGTAATCTTTTTCTTGTATTGATTCAATGCATTCTGTGGTGTCTGTTTTATATCTTACATAGTTCTGTATGTTATATTTTTTCATAACTCATTTAATAATTCTTTTTCTTGGTTTAACTTAGCATCCATGTTTCGGTATATGGTTCTAGTAGATACATCTAACACATTTGCTATCTTTTTTATAGTAATCTTTTCATTACCATCGTGAAGATACAACATTGTTTCGTAAATATCACTAGCATCTGCTTTTTTTGTTTTTCCAATCAATGTCCCAACTATAGACATCTTTTGTGAAATAAGTAAACCTGAATTATCTTTAAAAATTATTTTTCTGAGTTTGTTTTTAGGTGGATCTTCTAAATCATGTAGCATAACAGTGCTTACTATATCTTTTATAACTTTTTCAGGCGTAAAGAATGTAACAAATCCATTTTCTTTATCTGCTATAAAATATACTAGCTCTTCAAAGTCTTCTTTATTTAAAGAAGGGTTTAAGTACCATAATACTAATACATGCCACTTTAGTGATTTATAAGTTGTAATCTTAGCTTTACTTCTGAATAGCTCATAACATTCATAAGTACCGTCTTTATAAAAATTACCCCAATCAAAAGATACAGTAGGTACATCTGTAATAGGATTTCTCCTGTACACTATTCTTTTATTATCAAGGTATTTTGTATTTCTATGTGACATTAGCTTATTACTATAACATTATAACTGACTATCGTCACACTTCGAACTATTATCGATTGGTTGGATAACCTCGTAAATAATTTCTAAATTATTTAATTCCGCTTCATTCATTTGCATTAGCAAATCTTTTGTTCTTCCCATTATTTGATTGTTTTAATCTTTACGTTTTCCCATTTACCACCCTTAAGTGATGTGTTAACAAGGAAATCAATACGTTTTGTGAAACGTTTGTTCATCCTATCTTCTATATTCCATACACCGTCTAAATCACCTGCACCCGTAACTATTACTTTAGTTCCTAATTTAAAACCAAGTGCTTCAAGATCTCTTGACACAGCTATTATATTATGCTTACGTGGGTTATTTAAATCAAGTTTAAACATACTTGCAGTTGTGTCTGGTGTTGAATCCGTTTGTTCCGCTACAGCGTGATATATTGTGGCTGTAACTGTTGTTTCTTGTGAAAACAAAGAGAACAAATATAATACAAAAATGTGTGTGTATAGCATAATTATGCGGTTTGTAACTTATAATTAATTAAAGAAGCTTCTAAATCAGATATCCTTGACTCTAAGGCTTGTAGTGATAAAGCACTCTCATCTTGATCTATTAGTGTAGCAGACTCAACTAATGTTAGGCTAATCCTATCATATACTTTTTCCATATAAGGGTCATATATAATTTCACTATCCCATTTGTTTAAACCATTAATAACCGTAGCGTGATCACGCTTAACGTGCTTACCTATAGATGCTAAGCTAGATAAGGGTTGAAACTTTTTACTTAATTTATAGTATATAAATCTTGCTTGAGCCAACTCTCTTGATCTACACTTATCTGCTATGTCTTTTATCTTTAATTCTTTTTCAACTAATTGTTTTAAAGCTGATAAAGATATTGTGGGTATTGTTTTTTTTATCATTATTTTATGTTTTTAATTTTTAATTCTAATTCTGCTATCTTATCTTTAAGTAGCATAGCTTTTTCAAACTGCTCTTCATTAACGTATTTATCTTTTAATTCATTGCATCTATCTAATTCAACTTGTAAGAATGCTAATTCATTAACAACGGATACATTACCTACATCGTCATATATATGATATATGTGTTCAGATTCTTTTTCAAGTGCAGCTTGTTTATCTAATATTTTTTTAAATATTAATTCTGCAATGCGTTCAATTTCTTCGTTACTTAATGTCATTTTTTATTAGTTTATAAATATATTCATATATTTCTTGTTCTTTAATAGCACTGGTTAGTAGCATTTGCCTGGATGATTCAACATCATCTGCATCATCATCAGACCAGAAACCTTTAAACTCTTCAGCTTCACGTACTTTTCTAGTACAATTGATAAGTTTAGTGTGTATTTTATTTAGTGCATTTATTTTATTTGTTTGCATGAATAATATATTTATTTAGAAATTTACCTACAGAGTCAGATGCTTTTAATCCTTCAAATATAAATGGTTCAATTTCAGGATAGTAATATATATCACCATTATGAAATTTAATTGATAATATTTTTTTTCTGTGGTTGTATTTAGCTTTTTTAATTGCTGTTGATTTTACTTTAATTGTTTCTTTTTTAATTTTATTCATAATTTATTTGTATTGGTTATATAAAAGTTTTTCAATTTTGTCATTCATTTCATTTAATTCTTTAGCTCCGTCATACAATTTACGTAAAGCTACAGATTCAGCATAAGATAGTTTGTTACTATCAAATTGATCATCAAGGATTGCATTAATACAAGCCCATAGGTCGTCGGATGTAGTTAATAGGTTTGCCATAGTTTAGTACTTGCTATTTTATTAGTGTGTGATTTTTTACCAGTAAATATTAAGTCTTTGTTTTGTTTATATTCTTTGTCAGTGAAAGGCTTACAGTGTCCGTGTATAGCAATTTCTTTTTTCCATTCAATTGCTTTTGCTTTTTTGTTATTAGCAACGTATTCTTTTAGTTCTTTATAAGTCATTAGTATAAGGGATTAGTGTGTTCAGGATCTGTTTGCCAGTGTTCCATAATATGTTCATTAGTTGAGTTATCTATATAATATGTTTCAGTGCCTATAGTTATAAATACTGATTTGTTAGAGCGTATATCTACAATCATAATAATTCATTTGTTTTATCTTTACGTTTATATTGTTTTGATCTTGTGCTAGGTATATAATAACCTACAATAGGATTTACCCAGTAGTTCCAGAAGTCTTCAGGAAATTTAGAAGAGTCTGATATGATTAAAGCTTTTTTGTTTTTGTATTGTTTAGTCATAGTGTTTGTTTTAAAGTTATTATTTAATATGGTACAGAGGAGAAGGAACATTACCCTTACTTCATCTCGAGATTATATTTACCCGTCGGTAATCCCCTGTAGATTTTAATTTGTGTGAAGACCTCACCGCCGGTTTTATTCACCCCTGCAGAGGTACGACGGTTTTTTGGTCATACAAACACACAAAAAATATTATAATGATGGTGTCCCTTGTGCGGGTTCTTCAGGTAATTACTCCTTATCCTCGCCGAAGCCAACGGGGTAGAGGACCATCATAAATGTTATGCTTCTCTGGACAATGCTTTGCCACACGGTTCTCATAACATTTTTGTTATAATTGTTGATTAAGTATATAGTTTATAACTTGACTTGGTGTGCCAGTCATCGTACGTTCTTCGTCATATAGATCTTTGAATGTTAAGCTATAAAACTTTGGCTTGTGTATAGCAAACTGTGTGTCAAATTTATTACCAGCCATATTATTTTGTATTTGTTGTTTCAATTTGTTTTTCGTTTTCAAGCTTTGTTATTACCTCGTGAAGTTTAACTGTTATATAGTCAATTATATCTTGTACGTCAAAGCCGTCGTTCCATACAGTGGGTACAAACTTTTCAAGCATATATTTTGTATCCCAGCTAGCATTAGTTAATTTTTCAATGCGAGCAATTTTGTTTTGTAAGTCTAAATAGTTTTGTAATTGTGTGTTCATAATATTTAATTGTTTGTTGTTCGTTATTATTATCCGTTATGCTTCGTGTTTATCTTGTAGTTTAATATAATTCAACAAAATCTACAGGTGCATCTTTAGGGAAGTATTTTAATATATCATTTATAGCTTTCATAGTTACATGCTCTTCAACTTCTGTATTGATTAAGTATTCAATTTGTTTTCCTTTATATGTTACGGTTAGTTTGCCCATATCAATTTGTTTTATGTGACGTTAGCCTGTTATTTAAATTGCTATTGTCGTGTTATTTATTATTGTAAAAGTAATCATTTAATGTTTCAGTTGGTAACTTTATTTGATATTTATTTTTAGCAATAAAAGTTTTCTCACGCATTGTATGCGTTTTGTGTTGATTTATTTTGTCTAATATATTTACGTCTCGTAAGGTCATATTATTTTGTGTTTGTTGTTCGTTAGTATTATCCGTTATACTTCGTGTTAATCTTGTAATTCTTCTTCGTGTTGTTCAAGATAATCATCAACCTCATATTCTGGTAAGTATGTTTCAAAATCGCTTACATATACAATAGCATCTTCGTCTAAATCTTTAATGCGATCGATAATGTCGTTGAATGATGGTTGATATTGATACACATCAGTATCCCACATTAGTGACATGGGTTCGTTGGTCATAACGTGTACGTCATAGCTATCAGCAGTCATATATTCGCTAATTTGTAGATCAGCGGTGGTTGTATAGTCTTCAGTAATTTTAGATACGTTTAAAATTTGTGCTAGTTGTGTGTAAATGTCGTTCATTTTGTTACTTTTTTAATTAATGTAAATAATATTTGTTGTTTTATTTTTAATTCTAATTTGCTTAGATCATCACCTTCAAGGTCATTAACATCTAACTCCCAGTGGATTGTATTGTCAATTTGTTCATCAATTATATCAATACACTCATCTGCTATTTGTTGTACTAGTTTGTTCATATTACTTTTATATATTGGTTTTCTTTATTCCATGCTTTACTAGTCATATATCCTGTTGTGTAATAAGTATTGTTTTCTAATAAGTGCATCATTTCTTTGTATTCACTTGTCGCTTCAGGACGTTTACATTGTTTAATGTAGTGAATTGTTTTAATTCCGCTATGGTTGTTACCATAAAATATCCATGTGTTTGTCATGCTTTTATATTGTTTCTATAAATTTTGGGTTTTTAAATTCATCTTTAATTTCTTTTCTTTTGCTGAAATCTGAATCTTTAAAATCTTTATTTACAATTCTATTGCTTATTGGATCAACGTCAAAGGCATTAACCTCGTAAAATTTTCCATCATTAAAATCCTTGTAGTAATGACTATAAATGTCATGTCTTTGTAATATTAATTTCTTCATGCTATTTCAAGATTAAGTTGCTGTGCTACATAGTTAACATGCTTCGACGTTGTAACGCTGTGTGATCCAACGCCGGGTACATGCCAGTTCATCAAATGAAGCTTGTTATCTTTTATTTGTGCAACAACAGTATCGTAAGAATAGATGTCGTTACCGACTTGTTTTAAGTTTTGTTTGTATCTGTCAAATGTTTTCATATTTGTTTTGTTTTAATGTTCATATATATTATCCGATATTATTCGTGTTAGGCTTGTAATTGTGTATAGCATTTAGCCTACGTATTCTAATAGTTTTTTAATCTTCTTTAAATTTTTGTGTGCAATTTGTGCATTCATAAAGTGTGCATAGTCTGGACCGATCGCAACAAGGTCATCAATAGCTTGACGTAAGTCGTATAATTTATCTTTAGTTTTCATAATCCTAAGTGCATTTCAATTTCCCAGTTTTCCATTTCAGTTATCTGTTCTTCAGTGTAGCTTGTATTAGCAAGCATTTCTTCTAAGTAGTATTGATTCATCATAGTATATATTCTTTTTTAATTTGTCTTTCTAGTTGAAACTTTTGATCGAGCAATTGTTGGTGAATGATAAGTAGTTGTTGTTGTTGATCGAGTGATAATCCTAGACCTTGTATTTTTAAGTCTTGTAGCATATCTAGTTTGCCATGTATTTCGTGTAGTTGTTGTAACATATTATTTATTTATTATTTTGTTTATCTTTTCTTCACTCATACCCAAACCTCTTAAGTACATTTTTGTGTTGTGGTCAGGATCAATAGCGACGTCTACGTCATTCATATCATTGAATAGTTTGCCAAGTGATTTGTGTTGATTAAAGTAGTTATGTAGTGAAGTATTGTATTTCATATTAGTTGTTTTACATTTATATTATCCGTTTAAACACGTATTAAGCTTGTAATTTGGTTTGAGCATAGTAAACCTTAGTTGTGTCTATTTGGTTCCATTGAGCATTACGTGAGAAGGTAACTCGTGTAACGTTTTTCATACCAAGAGTATAGAAACCCATTTGTCTTTCAGTTTTAGCATTTTGTTTAGCTATTCTTTTACTTAATTCACTAGTCATAAGGTATGTGTTTTATTTATTAGTATTTTTAGTGGTATAGGTGTAGTTCAGTGTGTGTATGTGTGTAATTAACTTATTTTACTTAATATTGTTAATCATTTTATCTATTTTAGTTACAATTTCAAATGCTTTGTATTGACTTGATTCAGTATGTTGATCGTTGTTTGCAAAGTCTTCCATTGCATATCTTAGTAGTTCGAGTTCGAGTCTATTAAATTCCATGCGTGTATGTTTTAAAGTTTTTTTACTATTTTTATTTGTTCTTCAATTTCTTTTATTCGATCTTTGTAATCGTTAGAGTTTTCTCTTGAGTCAACTACCTGTTCAAGTAATGTTTCGAGTGCAAGTGTTATTAGATATTTATTCATGTGTGTGTGTTTTAATGTTCATATATATTATCCAGTTGAGGTCGTGTTTACTTTGTAAAAACATTAAACCTATAACCTTTATTATTTTCTAATCTTTTAAATTCTTTTATATTATTTTCTTTAATATAGTTTAACATTTCTTTCTCTTCTTCTTTATAATTATTATAATCTAATTCAAAGAAATCATTATTAATTTTGTAAGTTATAAAAGTTTTCATATTATTGTTTTTTTGTTACATATATATTATCCATTATCCCTCGTGTTTACTCTGTAAAAATAAAAATATTAATTTCTCAAAACAAAGGTCAAAGCCTAACCATATTATCCAAACTACCTCGTGCTTACTCTGTAAAAAACAAAAACAAAAAGGCAAAAGCTTAAGTGCTTGATTACCAATCAGTAGGGGGGTGGGTTTAGAATATGAGTTTTAGTTAAGTGGCTGGTTCTCAAATAGTTATGTGTAATACAAAACCTCTATATATCTAATAACAATTTCAGCGTAATGCGACAATAGCCTGTTAAGATAATATAATAGGGGGCTAACGTCACACTTTTTTAAGTCTTATATATATGATGTGATAATAACATTATCAAAGATACATGTAAAAAAAATAGATTAATCTTAAAACAAAATTATGGGATCACCATTTAAAATGAATCCGAAGACGCCATTAATGAAAGCGTTGACGGGTAAACAGGGTAACTTACCTCAACAGTTGCAGGATGCTATTAAAGCAGCACCAGAATCATCACCAGCTAAGTCATATGGCAAATCACCTGTAAAAAAGAAACTTGACGTGGTTGATGTTGATATAGACAAAGCTGAATCTAAAGACGTTAAGATAAAAGGAGGTCGTGGTACAACACAAAAAGTAACTAAGCAGACTGTAAAAAGAGTAGTACCTCGTTCTGCCGGGAAAAAAACTACTTCAGAAAGAAAATCTGAAAGCACAATGGCAGCTAGACAAGGTGAAGGTAGAATAGGTACTAAAACTACAATAGAAGCTGGTAGCTCTAAAAGATCTGGAACTGGATTAGCTGGTACAGCAAAAGACAAGTCTGGTAGAACTAAATATAGAACTTTAGCTGACGGAACAAAGGTTGTAGTTGAGTCAACTGTTAAGGCTAAATCAAAAAATAAAGGCAAATCACCTGCTAAAATGAAAGGTGTAAAAGCATTAAAGAAAAAGTAATGCAAAAGCTTTCTCCTGAAGCGCGGCGTCGTAAGAAGGTCCGAGATAAGGCCGTAGCTATGAGCCCTCGGCGTCGTGCGATGAAGGCTGAAAACCAACGTAAGCGCAGAGCAGCAAAAAAAGAAGGTAAGAATATAGATGGTATGGACTATGATCATACAACATCGTCATTCGTATCTGCAGCAAGAAATAGATCAGGCTTTGGAAAAGGCACAAAGAAAAACAACACTAAATAATGGCACAAATACAGGAATACGCAATAGACGCAACACCTGAAAATTCAGATTTTCTACTAGGTTCTGGTTCAGATGATTCAACAAAAAGATTTACACTTGAAAATTTAAGAACGTTTTTTCAAGATGGCTTATCAGGAGGAGCATCGGTAAATAATTATCCTGAAACATTAACTTTAAGTGCTGCGGGATTACTTACTATAGAGAGGAATGGATTATCAGACTTAACAGCAAGTTTTGGAACAGCTGCTTTAAAAGCTGAATCGTTTTTTTCCGCAGCAACACATACACATACTGTATCAGACATACTTTCTACTAATGATATAACTGCAGATTATTTAAACGTAAGTGGTAATGGATCCGCAGGAGAGTATTTAGTGTCAGATGGTGATGGAAGTTTTTCTTGGGCCGCTGCATTAACAGCAAACACTAACTTTTATTTAGACGGTATTTCTAAAAATGGTAATAATTTAGAGTTTAGTGTCACAGGGGCACCTACATCAACAATAACAGTTACGCTAGGTTCAGCAGCATATGAGTCAACGTCATATTTTGCAGTTGCAGGACATGTACATTCTCTTTCAGAGCTAACCGGAGTAGGTAATTTAGCTACATTAGACAAGGTTTCAGCATTAGAAATAAAAACCGACGCTGTAATAACGTCAAAAATTAAAGATTCTCAAGTAACTGCCGCAAAATTAGCTATATCTGGTAATGGAACTTCCGGTCAGGTGCTTGCATCGGACGGAGATGGAACATTTTCTTGGTCAACACCTACAGGGCAGAATTATTTCTTATCTAATATAACTAAAACAACAAATACACTGAATTTTGTTGTATCAGGAGGCTCCACTCAAAGTTATACCTTTGGGGCTGCCGCTTTTTTAGACACAGGAACTACAAGTTCAACTGTTGCGCTAGGTGATCACAACCATGTTGCTGCAGATATAACAGATTTAGGGGCAATTGCTACTTTAGATGAAATTACAGACGATGAAATAGCTTCAAACGCCGTAACAACGATAAAAATACTAGACGCCAACATTACTAATGCTAAAATGGCTGTAAATTCAGTAGATTCTGATCAATATGTGGACGGCTCGGTTGATTTCGTACATCTTTCAGACGAATTTAAAACAGTTGCTACAGCAGTTACATTATCATCTAGTACAACAACTGCTACAAGCGACTTTAGTACAGCTGCAGTATTTCCAATAACATTAGCAAGTGATGCAACAGCAACTACTATTACGTATTCAAACACAACAATTGGTCAAACAAAAATACTAAAAGTAACAGGATCAGGTGGTACTGGTACAGTAACAATTACTGGTACTAAATTAGGTGGCACTTTAGATCAAACAAGTTCAACAGTAAATTATATTCAAATTACAGCAATTGGTGCTTCTGAATACATTTACACAATATCTCAAGCTTAATGTTTCCAACAAGTATATTACCAGGTTCATATGGAGTAACTAGTGGTGGCGGTGGAGAAGGTGGTGGAGAAGGTGGTGGAAGCCCGTTCACTGGTCCTATTTTTGGATACAATTACACTCATACGCCTGTCGGTACTTTATCCGTTTATGAGGATTGGTGGCAAAATGGCCCAGGCCTAACCGCTGTGGGAACACCTTATTATTATATATCATTTGGGCCAGGTATGGCAGCTAATAGTCAAGAGAGAGCTTTGAATTATGTGAAAGACTTAGTGAGTTGGCTTACGGATACACCTGTTAACGATGTAGCTACATCTACAAACTATACTTTATCAACTGCTGATTTCACTAGATTAACGCTTGGGACTGGAGGAACTAATGGAGATGGTAATTTTAGTAGCACATTTGCGTATTTTGAGCCTGCAGCCGTTAGCACTTATATATCTCTTGAAGAGTTTACAGCTATTGGAAGAGAGTATGCAATTAGATTTTATGGAGGATGGACTGTTTCTTCAGGAATTAATGATGGAACCGTTGGAGCTTCAAGCGTACCTGTACAATATTGGAAAAAAACAACATAAAAAAAAACAATTAAATGTAATATAATATATAGCTGAAAAGCAAAAAACATTTAAAAATAATCTAAAATTTAATTTAATGGAATTTAATCATCCTAGTGAGATTGTCAAAGATTTATCTTTTGGCGATCCTGCTCAAAAACAAATAATGGTAGGGGTTGACAAACTAGCAGAAGCAGTTTCATCAACTTTAGGAGCGTCCGGTAAATGTGTTATTTATGAAGACGCTTTAGGAAAACCTATCGTAACAAAAGACGGAGTGACTGTTGCTAATAGTGTGGTTCTTATGGATCCAGTTGAGAACATAGGCGCAACCCTCATTAAAGAGGCAGCACAAAAAACAGTGAAGGAAGCGGGTGACGGTACGACCACATCTACCGTTCTCGCCCACTCCATTTTACAGCAATACGTTAAAGAGGCTCCAAAAGACTTAAGGCGTGTGAAAGCTGAAATACTGGAAGCAAGCAAAAAAGTTGTAACCTATTTAGAAAGTTCATCAACTCCTGTAAAAGATTCTATGTTGGAGCATGTGGCAAACATCTCTACAAACAACGATAGCACTCTTGGAGAATTAATAGCAGGAGCTTATGATAAAGTAGGTAAAGACGGTGTTATACTTATGGAGGAGTCAGACACTAATGAAACGTATGTAGAAGTAATTGATGGTGTTCAATTTGATTCAGGATTAAAGTCTCAGCACTTAATAACTGATAAAGAAAAAAATAAATCAGAACTTGAGAATCCATTAGTATTATTAGTGGACTCAGAAGTTTCTACAATAAGAAAAATACAAGCTGTTTTAGAATATGCTATTAAAAACAAGAGAGCTATACTTATTATAGGTAGTGTATCTCCTCAAGTTTTATCAGCTTTAGTAATGAATAAGGTAAACAATAACATTAGAGTTAATGTAATTGATCCTCCAGGTTTTTCAAACTTAAGAAAAGAAATGCTTGATGACTTAGCTGCTTTAACAGGTGCAAAAGTTATTTCAGAAGAACTAGGGGATGATTTAGATCTTATTGATGAATCAGTATTAGGTGAAGCTTTAAAGGCTGTTACAGATGATCAGAACACTGTTATAACAATAGAGGAAATTTCTGAAGAAGTAAAAGGAAGATTAGATCTTATTCAAGGTCAGCTTAAGGATGAAAAGAATCCTTACTTACTTAAAAAACTTGAGGAAAGAAAAGCTATGTTATCAGGATCGGTTGGAATGTTATACGTAGGGGCTGATTCTAAAATAGAATTAAAAGAAAAGAAGGATAGAGTTGAGGATGCTATTTATGCTGTTAAAGCAGCATTAAAAGAAGGTATTGTTCCTGGAGCTGGTATGGCATTACATCATGCAGCATCAGAAATAGCCACCGACTCTAAGGTTGGTTATAATATTTTATTTGAAGCAATTAAAGCTCCTTGTAAAATTATATTGAAAAACGCAGGTATAACCTATGGTCCTTATTATAAAAAAGGATGGGGTGTTAATGTTGTAACAGGTGATCCTTGTAATTTAATTAAGGAAGGTATTATAGATCCTGTATTAGTAACAAAGACTGCATTAAAGAATGCTGTGTCCGTTGCAACAACTATTATGTCAGCAGATTGTATAATTTCTAATAAAAGAGAACAATAATGCAAGCTGTAAACAAATACATTATAATCAAGCCTATTAAGGAAAAAGTACAGCCAACAAAATCTGGGCTTATCCTTACTGAAAAACATCAAGATGATATACGATATAGAAAAGCTGAAGTTCGTAGTGTTGGTAATTACGTTGAGGGAATTACCCCTGGAAATAATATTTACTACGACAAGCATGCTGGATATGGTATCGACTACGATGGTGAATTTTTGCAAGTTATAAAAGAACAAGATGTAGTCGTAGTGTTATGAGGCTAGAGCCAGATGACATACGTGACATAGGATTATTTAAGTATTATAGGCTCGTTAGAAAATGGGCCTGTAAGACTTATAAGCTTACGGATGCTGAATTAGAATTATTAATTCATTTTGATTGCTTACAAACTTTTACACGTAATGATTATATAAAAGGAACCTATATATATTCTTGGGATAAAAATAGGTGGGAAAGATTGCGAAGAGAAGGCTGGATAGAGGTTTATTCAAAAAGAAATCACACTACAATTAAATATAATGTATACAAGGTATCTACAAAGTGCAAATACCTAATAGCTAGAATATATAGAATACTTCTAGGCACAGAAGATTTACCTATATCTCGGCGTAGTGTGTTCAATAAAAACAAAAGCTATACTGATAAAGTTTATAATTCAGCTATAGATGATATGAATAAAGATCTAAAAAGATAATGGGATACAAAATGAAAAGCAATGTTGATTCTCTTATAAAAGGAGAACCGGTTATTGTTAAAAAAAATTTAGCAGGGGATGTTCATGGCGAAACATTAAATGACGGCACTATTGTGATTAACAAAAAGCTTTCACCTATACAGCAAAAGATAGCTATAAGTCACGAGAAAGTTCATGTTGATCAAATAAAGCGTGGCGATTTATCTTATGATGATGATTTTGTATATTGGAAGGGAAAAAAATATCCACGTAGCTCTATGAAAGAAGGAGCTAAAAATTTACCCTGGGAAAAAGAAGCATACAACAAACAAAAGAAAAAATAATTATGGATTTACCTATCACAAAAAAAGTACACGCAGAAAAACGACCAATGAGTAAGGTATGTGACAGCTGTATGAAGCCCATAGGAAGCTGTGGTTGCTCTAAAAGAGGTGACAAGAAGTAATATGAACATTAGCGAACATATCTCCTTAAAAGAGGCTGTACGCTCTAATACGGCTCAAAGGCTGAGTATAAACAATATGCCTGACAATGAAACGTTAATTACCATGCAAATTACCGCAGAACATATATTTGAACCTTTGAGAAATCATTTTGGTGAACAGATATATGTTTCTTCTTTTTATAGATCGCCTGAACTTAACAAAGCTATTGGAGGATCCTCTAGCTCACAGCATTGCGAGGGGGAAGCAATTGATATTGACGACGTGTATAGCAAAGCAACTAATGCTGACTTTTTTAATTATATTAAAGATAAATTAGAATTTGATCAGCTTATATGGGAGTTTGGAGATGATAACAATCCTGCTTGGGTACACGCAAGTTACCGTTTAGGTAAAAATAGAATGCGCGTATTAAAAGCTATTAAAGAAAACGGAAGAACTAAATACATAAACATTACAGATGCATAAGCCAATTACATCAATAGTGCAGCAATCAGGCAGCCCATTAAAAAAAGCTAAGCCGCCAGCACCATCTAAAAAGAAATCATTAGGATACTACAACGAAGCAAAGCCAACTGGTACAGGTGCGGCTGCAGGTGGTGGTATGACAAAAAAAGGTACTGCTAAATACAGAAGAGATAATCCTGGCAGTAAATTAAAAACAGCTGTAACAACACCTCCTAGCGAATTAAAGCCAGGAAGTAAAGCTGCTAAAAGAAGAAAATCATTTTGTGCGAGATCAAAAGGCTGGACCGGCGAAAGAGGTAAAGCGGCTCGTAGAAGATGGAATTGTTAATTTAAATTTTATATTATGACTACACTAACTATTACACTAATCGCTATTTGCATTTTATCAATCTTATTAAACTTTTACCTAGTATATATGTATACAGGTAAAATTAAAGATGCAGATAAAGACATGATTGCTGATGCTGCAGAAGACGCAGTTGCTGAAATCAAAACAAGAGCTGAGCGAGTAGTTCAAGAAATGAAAGACGTTGGAGCAGCGGTTAAAGAAGTTGGAAACCAATTAGGTGATCTACCAGCAGCTGCAGCGGGTAAAACTAGAGCAGGTAGAAAGAAAAAATAATGGAAGAAACTAAAAAACCTTTTAAAGATACAGGGCTAGGCAAGATACTTACGGGTGTTTTGCCTGGTGTTGTTAAAGGTGCATCTAAATTTTTACCAGATAGTGGTATGATGGGTGTGCTTAAAAATCTTATTGATGGTGATCCTGATATGACAGATGATGAAAAAGCAGCAGCTCATGACCAGCTTGTTGAACTTTATCGTTTAGAAGTGGAGGATAGAGATTCAGCTAGAAAACGCGAAGCTGCTATTGTTGCATCTGGTGGTAGAGACTGGATGATGACATTAACAGGTATTGTTGGATTAGCTGCGTTTGGTTTTTTAGTATATACAGTAGTAACTACAGAGGTTCCTGAAACGAATAAAGAAATATTTATTCATATGATTGGAATCGTAGAAGGTGTTGCTTTAAGTATATTTGGATATTATTTTGGTTCTGCTGTTAAAAAAGACAATAAGAATGGCTAGAATATCAAAGTATACCGTAGATACGGTAATAAGCGGAAATGATGAACTTATAGGTACTGACGTATCCAATAATATAACAAAAAATTACCCATTAAGCTCGATGCTTAGTTGGTTTGAAAGCAACGCAACTTTTAACGCTTCTACAACAACATTTCAACAAGGAGTGGCAGCGACTACATGGAATATATCTCACACTCTAGGAAAGTTTCCATCAGTTACTGTAGTCGATAGTTCAGATAACGTAGTGGTTGGCGAAATACTTTACAATAGCAATAGCTCAATAACATTAACATTCGCTTCTGCGTTTTCAGGCAAAGCATACCTAAATTAAAACAAAATGGCAATAAATTATTTAAACAATATTGATCTTAACAAGAATGAGTTGCAGAATGCAAAGCTTCATGTTTTGGCAACCGCACCTGGTTCTCCTCAAGCAGGTCAAGTGTATTACAACTCTACAGACAATAAAGTTTATTTTTACGACGGAACAAACTGGATTGACGCGTCCGGTGATATTAAAAGTGTAACTACTACAAGTGGTGATATTATTACCATAACAGACTCAGCGGGACCAAATCCAAGTATAGCGGTTACTACAGGTGCTGTTACAAATGGAGGTACAGGTTTAGCTACAGGTGATCAAATATATGATTTTGTAGATGGATTTATTGATAATGCTAAAATGCTTAGTTTATTATCAAACCTAGAGTCTACGAGTGGCACAGCTGATGAAACTATAACAATAGGTACAGATTCTGGTGATACAATGCAGTTTAGCGGTAATGTAACAGTAGATGGTAATCTAACAGTTTCTGGTACGCAAACCATTATTAATACAGAAACATTATCTGTTGACGATAACATCATTGTCTTAAATAACAACAGTGCAGCAGTACCTACAGAGAATGCAGGTATTGAGGTCGAAAGAGGAGATTCTACTAATGTAGCCATTAGATGGAATGAATCAACAGATAAATGGCAGTTAACTAATGATGGAACCACATATGGTGATATATCTACAGCTGGCGCAATAAATTCAGCCACCACTACTTCAGAAGGTATTGTTGAATTAGCAACTGATGCTGAGGCTCTTGCCGGTACAGATACAACTCGAGCAGTTACAGCTTCTGGATTAGCTGCAAGAAGTTGGAGCGGATCAATTGGAGATGGCTCAACAACAGCAATAACAGTTACGCATAGTTTAAACACAAGAGACGTTATTATACAATTATACGACACAAGTTCTTACGACACAGTATATGCTGATGTAGTTAGAACAACCGTAGATACAGCTACGATAACATTTGCGACCGCGCCTGCTTCAGGAGATATAAAGGTGCTCGTTACTAAAATAGATTAATAAAAAATTATGGCAAGTCGTTATTTAAATAATATAAGAATAAATGACGCCTACACTTTTCCTGATAACGATGGATCTGATGGACAGGCAATAGTAACTGATGGTAATGGAAACCTGACGTTTGGAAGTGCGGTTGCATCAAGTGCTGATTCTTCTGAAAGCGTTCATATTCCTGTAAAAAATGCATCTGGATCTCAAATACTAAAAGGAACACCGGTATATGTAACAGGATCAGTAGGCGCTTCTGGAAAAATAGAAATTGCTCCAGCTAATTCAGCTACATCTTCCACAATGCCTTGTTTAGGTTTATTAGAAAGTACCCTAGCTGATGATGCTGAAGGTTTTTGTGTCCAAAGTGGCCTTTTAGAAGGTTTAGCTACAACAACTATTGATGGAACTTCGGCTTCATCTAATGATACTGTTTACGTTAAATCTGGAGGAGGATTAACCCTTGCAAAACCAACAGGCACAGCTTTAATACAAAACATAGCTAAAGTAGCGAGAGTGCATGCTTCAAATGGATCTTTGGTAGTTTCTGCTATTTTAAGAACAAATGATGTACCTAACTTACCTTCTGGGAAAATATGGGTTGGTGATAGCAATACAGTTACGTCTACTGTTATTCACTTAGATGAAACAAACAGTAGATTAGGTATAAACGATACAACACCTGGTGTATCTGTAGATATCAATGCTACCGACGCAATAAAAATACCAGCGGGTACTGAGGCTCAGCGACCTACGGGTATTGCAGGAATGCTTCGTTATAATAGTGATGACGATCAATTCGAAGGATATACCACCGAGTGGGGTGCAATTGCAGGTTCTGGTGGTGGCGGCGGTGGTGCTCTTACTATAGAGAAAAACGTATATACTGGTGACAATTCAGATACAACGTTTAATACAACTTCTACAATAACTTCAGAAAATAATGTTCAAGTGTATCTTGATGGTGTTTATCAAAGTAAAGATAATTATACTACATCAGGAAGTACTGTTACCTTTTCGACCGCACCTCCTACTGGCATAAGTATTGAGCTTATTCATATAACTTCTTTAGCAGCGGCTATAAACACAGAAACCTTTACAGGTGATGGTTCAGATACTACGTTTGATCTAGCGTTGACTATAACGAATGAAAACAACACTCAAATATATATTGATGGTGTTTATCAATCAAAAAACAACTATACTACATCTAGTAAAACTATAACGTTTTCAACAGCACCACCAAATGGATCGAACATAGAGGTAGTTCATTTAAAGACGGTTGACTATTCGACTAATTCTTCAAATCAATTTACAGGTAATGGCTCTACTACAGCGTTTACTTTGTCAGAAACAATATCTGATGAAAATAACACTATGGTATTTATACAGGGTGTGTATCAGGAAAAATCAACTTATAGTATAAGCGGCACTTCATTAACTTTTTTAACCGCGCCACAAAATGGGTATAGCATAGAGGTTATGACGACTTCTAGCACAGCAATATTAGGTAATGCTAATGATGCTAAATACTCAGTTAGTGTTATATCTTCAGATACAGCAGCTACGGTTGGTAAGCTATACGTTTTAACAGGAACTTGCACTTTAACTCTTCCAAGCTCTCCTAGCACTGGAGATAGTATAAAAATATCAAATAGAAGTGGTGTAGCTACCGCGACTATAGCAAGAAATGGAAATAAAATAATGGGTGCTGCGGCAGATTTAACATTAGACAAATTAAATGCTGGTTTTGAAATGATTTACTCAGGAGCAGCAGAAGGGTGGATATTAATTGGCGTAGAAGGTACGGCAGCATAAAATAAATATAATATGGCAAATTTATCAGATTTTTTTCCAGCAGCAGGCGGTGGTGGCGGAGGATTTACAAAACGTTTAAAATACACTACAGCTAGAGGTTTAGATGATGCAGATTATAATAATGCAGCAAGTTACACTGTTAATCCCGCGACTGATTTAGGTTTAGAGGATGGCGCTTCATTAGGATATTTCCTAGTAGGAGGCGGTGGAATGAGTAACGACAATGACATGGGTGCTTCCGGTGGTATGATAATTCAAGGAATTACAACCATAGTAACTGCAGCAACTAACCTAATACTAACACCTGGAGTAGGTCATGCTGTAAATACTGTTAATGGCTCAGCAGGTTATGACTATAATGCTACAGGGGCGGCACTTCAATCAACAATTACAGGAGGTTTGTCTTTAACAACCGCGGATGGTCATAATGGCTCAGGTTTTGGAGCTACTGCAGGAACTAAATATCAATATGGTGCATCGGCGGGGCCTGGGGTTAATGGCTATGGTGCGGGTGCATCTGCCGGGGAGTTTAGACTGAATAACGCATCCTATGCCTACGCGTGGATGGGTGGTAACAGTAGGGTTGCTCATGGTTTTGGTGTTGGAGGTTCTGGCGGTATGACCGTAGCCTATGGTGCATTTGAAGGAAGTGATGGAGCAATTATTTTATTTTATTAAAAAACTTAATTATGGCAATAAAGACATATGGAAAAATAGCAAACGGGAAAGTATCAGGTTTACAAAATGTAGAAGAAATATACATTTCTGGTTTTAATGGAAATTGGATTGAAGTACCGGAAGGATTTGGATTTGGTGATATTTACAGCGAAACAAATGGCTGGAGTCACCCTGTGCAAACCAGTGAAGAAACAGAGGAAATGGCTCGTTCCTGGAGAAACAGTGAAATTAAAATTACTGATTCAATTGTTCCATTAACAGATTATCCAAATCACGCGGCTTGGATGACTTACAGACAAGAATTAAGAGACTGGCCATCAACAGATAACTTTCCAGATACAAAACCTACTAAACCTTAAATATGTCTCAAACTAAAATAAAGAAAGAATTAATTGACGCGTCTTTTGGCACAGATTGGGATAGCACTATTAAGACAGCTAACTTTACTGCAGAAGCTGGTAAAGGTTATTTTGTTAACACGACTAGCGCTGAAATCACAGTCACTCTACCTATAGGTACTGTAGGTACTGAAATAGTTATACAAGATTATGCTGGTACATTTGCAACTAATAAAATTATACTGGCTGCAAATGGCTCTGAAAAGATTCAAGGAGCAACAGAAAATTATGCATGCATAATAAACAATGCCACAGTAGCTCTTATATATCAAGACGTTACAAAAGGCTGGACATCACAAGATATTGCTCCTACGTCTATAGATACTGATTATTTAGTGGTTGCTGGTGGTGCTGGCGCAACAAGTGACATAAGTGGAGGTGGTGGAGCAGGAGGTTTGCGTACGTCTTATGGATCAAGTTCTGGAGGAGGTGCTGATGTTGAAACATCTTTAGGCTTATTAGCAGCAACAAATTATACAGTTACAGTGGGTGCTGGAGGCGCAGGTGTAGTATCATCTGGTGGCAGTGCATTGAATGGATCTAATTCTGTTTTTTCTACAATAACATCAATAGGCGGTGGTGGCGGACATCGAGTTGGAAATGGTGCTGCAGGAGGATCTGGAGGAGGAGTAGGTAGAGGTAATAGTGGATCTTACACACCTGGTTCAGGCACCGCTGATCAAGGTTATGCTGGTGGTCCAGATACAGGAGCCGTTGCTGGTACTGGTGGTGGTGGTGCTAGTGCTGTTGGTGGTAACTCGTCTGGAGGTAGCAATCCAAGTCAAGGAGGTGTTGGAGGGGCTGGTTTAGCTGTTTCAATTACTGGATCATCTGTCACATATGCTGGCGGTGGTGGTGGCGGTGGTTATTATAGCACTGGTGGATCTGGTGGCTCCGGAGGAGGAGGAACTGGTGGAACGGGTAATGCTCAAAATAACGCTGCCAACGGAACTCCAAACACAGGTGGAGGAGCTGGGGGTGGTGAGCAAAATTCAACAGTAGCAAGATCTGGAGGATCGGGAGTTGTAATTATCCGCTATCCCAATACGCACGCAGTCACTATAGGGTCTGGATTAACAGGAAGTACATCCACAGATGGAACTTACAAAGTAACAACTTTCACAGCAGGAACAGGGAATATATCATTTAGTTAATTATGGCACACTACGCTTTTTTAAATATGCAAAACATCGTTACCGAAGTGATAGTAGGTAAAGACGAAACAGACGGGGTTATAAACTGGGAGATTCATTATGGAAACATAAGAGAACAAGTTTGTAAAAGAACATCTTTCAATACAAATGGCGGAGTTCATTCAGACGGAGGTGTTGCTTTTAGAAAAAACTATGCTGGCATAGGGTATACATACGATGAAACTCGTGATGCTTTTATTCCGCCAAAGCCATATGATAGCTGGATGTTAAACGAAACTAGCTGCTTATGGGAAGCTCCTACAGCTTATCCAGATGATGGGCAACCGTACACCTGGAATGAAGAAACAACAAGTTGGGATTTAATAACACAATAAATAAATAAAAATGGCATTAACTAAAATATCAAGCGGAGTACTTGGAGATGAGTTCACAACCATTGAAGCAATGAGTGCTTCTGCTGTTGATTTCTCAGCTGCTCAGGTATTTACTAAAACACTTACTGCAGACGCAACATTAACTTTTACAAATGTTTCAACTGGAATGGTTAAGGACTTAGTAATAACAGGAGACTTTGCTTTAACTTTCCCTAGCTCAGTAAAAATTGCTGCAGGAACTTATGACGGTACAGTAAGCAATTTAATACAAGTAACATCAACTAACGGCTCTACAGAACAGTGGGCTACAATATCTCAAGAAGCAACATAATATGAAAGCAAAAGATTTTAACGGTACAATTAAAACTTATAGAAGACTTCCAAGTGTATGGAGAGATGATAATGGTTTGCACTTAAACTTCAGGAAAGCGAATCATGCCTCATTTGGTTTTTACGATGTTGTAAAGCCATCTTACGATAATATAAGTCAAAGGTTAGGTGCTATTGAGTGGGATGCTGATAACAGCGTATTTACCTATCCAGTAGTAGATATTGACTTCGCTTCTACTTACGACGTATCTACAGCTATTGTAGATGACAATGGAGATGCTGTACTAGATAGTGATGGAAATCCAACCTATAACGTAACTACTGAAAACAATTACGATATTGACGAACTAAAGTCAGATAAGAAGAAAGCAGTAAACGAAGAAGCAGGAAGGTTATTAAAACCAACTGATTGGTATGTAATTAGAAAGTCAGAAAGAAACGTAGATATTCCAAGTGATGTCGTTACAGAACGTGC
>Ga0206682_10000191_pt1 | contig 63752 bp, 100 predicted proteins | sample M240m12015metaG_FD_155444 | JGI IMG/M metagenome (GOLD analysis project Ga0206682, IMG submission 155444) | Ammonia-oxidizing marine archaeal communities from Monterey Bay, California, United States - M2 40m 12015 | ecosystem: Environmental > Aquatic > Marine > Intertidal zone | place: USA... | reverse complement strand
TTTGGAGAACCGCCAGCAATTCTCAAGTTGCGAATCATGTTGTTAAGCAAAGTAAGAGTTAGTGGTCGAACCGAAGATGCGGCGTAAGAACCGTTAAAGTCAACTTCTGCATCAAGGAAAGAAGCGACAGAATGTCGCTCATCACCGAAGATTTTACCAAGGTTGTTTGTTGCGCTTGCGGCGTCAGTCCAAAGAACTGTGTCATCACCGGCAAGAATTTCTGCTCGGCTTGAAACGACCTTCAAGAGAGAAGTATAGTTTCTCTCAATGTTTGCTAGAGCCGCAGTTTCACCGTAAGCACCAAGAGGCATAAGGAGCATCTTGTTCTGTGCTTCTGCGTGTGCTTTACCCATATCTTCACGAATAATAGCCCGAATATCACCGAGTCCATCATCAATTTGAGCCATTTCCATTGCGAGTTCGGAAATATCGAACTGATGTGCAATAGTCTTAGGACTCATAAAGAGTTGAGCGTAAGTTGGAGCCATAGAACCAAGTCCATCAGCCGCAGTAGAAAGTCCTGCGTTTTCCGGAACACCACCAATTTCGTCAGCGTGTGGCGCAGAGCCACCAATTCCGATAACACCACTGCCGCTAGTAGCACCAGTAATATCAACTGCCAAAACTGAATCCGAACCACCAAATGGTCGGCTCTTAAGAATTCTCCAACCGGATGAAGTATAAGGTCGCTTTGATAGCATAGCGAGGGCATTTACTTCTCGGTTTAGCATTGACCAAACTTTTTGTCCGTACAGTTGATTATACATTCCAGTTGTAGTACCAATGCCAGTGACACTGCTTGCGCCAGCGTCAGCAATATCGTGTGCAGTGTGTAGTCCTTGAACTGCACCTGCTTGTTTCAATACAGAGTTTCCGCCAAAGGCAGGTAGTCCGTATGTCGCCGCTTCTAAATCTCTAATTGTGTTAATGTATCCCATTTAATTCACCTCAAATGTTACCGCCAACAGCCTTATGAATGTCGCTCCAACTCATGTCAGCAATCTCTTCTGTAGAGAAAACCTTAGTGGTTGTAGCGGCTTCTGTAGCCTTGCGGATTGTGTTCTTTTCTTCTGTAAGTGACTTACGGAGTTCGGAGAACTCTGCGTTAAGTCGTGCGATTTCGGATTGTGCATCGTATTCTGCCTTAGCAACCATGTCTGCTCGGTTAATTTCTTCCGAAGCGAATCTCTTAGCGAAGGTTTCTTCGAGAGTTTCGAGTCCCATCTTCTCAAGTTGTTCTGCTCGGTATTGCTCGTAAGCCTTCTCAATGTTTGAAACGCTTAGGTTAAGAGTTCTAAACTCATCGTTAGCGAAGTTCTTAGAAACCATTCCTTCCTTAGCGGCTTGCGCTCCGGCTTGTTCCATAGGTTCACCTGCTCCACCAAGATTAGTTTCATCGTTTCCGTCTTTAGTAGTGGCCTTGAGTGGGGTGCTTGCTCCGCCTTCTTCTCCTTCTTCGGTATCCATGTATTCGTCCATCTTCTCGTCCAATGGATGAGGTGCGCCTCGCTCCATTAACGGTTCTTCTTCTTCTTTTCGTAGCGTGTTGACTTCTTCTAGAAGAGTATCTAGTTCTGCCAATGCCTTTTCTAATTTATTCATTGTTTTGTCCTCCTTTAATATATCGAACCTCGCTTCGGGGTTGATTCCCTTTTCGCATATTGTGACTTCGTGGAGTTCTAGTTTGCTTATCTCACTATACTCCCCTAAATCATCATGGTGTTTCTTCACTTTTTGTAGTGCTTGTCCACCTATGCTAAAAGACCTCAATGACCCTTTGCGAATTCCTCGGTTTATTTCCTTTGCTTTTTCAATATCATCTCTTAATTTAATTACTACGAAGAACCCAACATCATCTACTTGGGTCTTCCATAGTTTTCCATTACTATCTCTATGAGATTCAACTACTTCTCCAACTTGAACATTGGAGTGATTAGTCATAACATTACGGAACTTATTATGTTCCATGAATTTTTTAACTGCCTCATTTAAGGCTTTGAGAGTAATTAAATCATTTTGCTTATCTACCATTTCGATAGAAGCATAGCCACCAATCATTAAATCATCATTCGACGCCTTCAAGATGGAGAAGTCATTCTCCTCCATTGCAGACATAATCGTAGACATGATGCTCAAGCCGTCTTGTACTAACTACACTATTTAACTAGTTCGGTTGTTTAGTGTATTTTAAGTCTTTGAACTTATCTTCATAAATATTCCAAATCCCTTCGTCAGTATCCTTATCTACAGGTTTCTGCTCATATCCAGTCCATGCTAACCACATATCCTTTCCTTCTACTGGAACTACTCTAAAGTGAATCTTAGTTTCAAACTTATTTCCATTTAGAATATATTCGTGATAGCCATGTCTTTGTACTCCGATTTCTACATCCCCAAGGTCAATTAGTTTTTCCTTTGAAACATTTGTAGAGATTTGAGCAGGGAACTTAGTAGCCTTACCAAACAAGGAGAATATATCATCATCGGAGTCTAGGTCAATATACCAAGACAGGTTCTCTCCTTTATAATTCACAATAAAGTCCAAGTTTCCATCCTTTCTAGAATAGACTTTAAATTCTGCTTTTTCCGACTCCTTTTGAATTTCACTATCGTCAACAGAAATTTTACCATTACTGTATGACATTCCTTCCGAGGCTTGTACCCAAGAACCAAGTCTATTCTTGTCGCTTTCTAAAACGGATTCATAATCTCCTGCATGGTTGCCAGCCAAAAAATTATGTAAATCTCCTATGGTCTGTGGCTTGCCCTTTCCTTTTACAAACTGCTTAATAGACGCTCTTAACTTTCCTTGAAGGGTTTTTAGAGCCATCTCCGCTTCTTGTTTCCACATATCTAAGTCTGCAATAGCATTCTTAGACATTAGATTATCCTCATTAAATCCATAAATGGTAAATCCATCCATGCTCTTAGCAATTAAAGTAGCACTGCCATGTATGTTATCGGTAATAGTTATTCCCTTCTTGAGTGCTTCTACTTTGTACTTTAAAGACGGCTTAGTATCCTTAGATAATAATTCTAAGGTCACAATCTTATCGGGAGTAGCGGCTTCCGGAACCTCGATTACTTTAGCAGAATAGAGAGTAAATCTACCATCCGACTGCTTTACCTCATCTACCTTGACTCTAATAATTTCTCCAACCTTGACATCTATCTTGGTATTTAGTGCCTTACCTACATTCATGTAGAGTTTGTTATCCATTTCTACTATATGCTTTCCTTCTTCTAAAACGGGGCCAGCCCCTAATGAATAAGAGAATAGGCCGGACTTAGTAGATTTCTTATCTAGAACTAGCATATCTAAATCTACAAATTTCTTCCACTTAACCCACTTTGGATTTTTCTTAGTTCCTACGAAATAAGTAGAAGTTAAGTCTTTGATAACAACCCCCTCCGCAGTAGGCATTTCCATTATTTCCTTAGCATATTCTTCTATGTCTTTCAAAGAATCTGCAATTCTAGTATCTTTCTTAGAAGGGAATGCAATAGCATCGGAAGACTTTGCTGAATAATTATTGAATAGAATGTTAATTCTAATCTGTAATTCATCATCCATCAAGTTCTTTTCTTCATGTCGCATTATGTCAAAAACATGCGCTCTTAGTTTTGCTTCGGGATATTTATTCTTGAATACATGAGCAACTGTATCTGCTCTATGTAGGGCTTTATCGCCGTCGAATAGAATTAGTTCTGCATCTAGAATACAGTCACCATAAGATTTCTTTTTCATTTCTGCTACTTGTTCAGTACATTTTTCAGTAATGTCCTTACCGTTAAATGAAAAGATTTCAACCTTATCATCAATCTTATGAATTTGTATTCTCATTCCATCGTACTTTTCTTGTACGACATAATCTCCGGAGAATCCCATCAATTCATTCATATCTTCAATATCGAAGATACGATACATTGGTTTGTTAGGAGTTAAGAAGTTAGAGATGGCCTTCTCTTCCTCGGACTTTTTAGATTTAAGCATAGCATATTTATCCGAAAAGTCCGAACCAAAAGAATTACAACTTTCGTATCTATCAAGAATTTCTTGTTCTTCGGGTGTAGTACCCTCGCTAAATATGTCACTAATATATTCATACGATGCCTCACAGTCAAGTGAGTTAAAGAATTCCGTTATGTCTTTTAATTCATTTTCCGGAGTATCTTTATACCTGTGGCCAGATTTCTGTGTAAATTTTTCCCAAGAACCATGATGAGCAATAAACAATTCAAACATTTCTCGTTTGTATTCTATGTAGTCCTGTTTTAACTGCTCGCAACAATCTCCCGAAGCATCAGCATCCATTTCAACTACTGCTACATTTTGAGTCACATCGGGTTTTTCTTCTACTCTCATAGTAGGGTTTTCCATTCTTTCTTTAAATTTTAATTCTTGAGCCATCATAGCACTCATTGATTTCTTTAATTCTACTCCAACTAATTCACTCCAGTCTTCTTCGGAGTGTCCGGATAAAAATACCTTCTTGAGTTCCTTTAGTGCATTCTTGAATTTAGAATTCACTTTCTTACTATCTTTATCGTCGCCGTAGTGTTCAATAACAAATAGAGGAACATCATCTAATGCTAAATCCAGTCCTTCCAAACCGTCAGTTATTTCATCACCTTGATATTCTAATTCATTGTAGAGTTTAGAAGATAGGGCATCATCACCGCTTCTAATAGCATAGTGAATGAACTTCATAAAAACATCTACATTTGATAGTAGAGATTCTAGTACATTCCCTTTCATTTTCTTAGAGAATGGGTCGTTGACATTCTCGGAGTCGAATCGCATTTGCTTAACAGAATCATAGATAATTTTAGCAGAGCCACTTGTAGGACTACCTGCATCATCGGATTCAAGGTGACGCTCATCTAAATATTCTTTGAGTTCTTTACCAAGAGGACTAAGACTATCATACGATTCTTTAATCTTCTCAAGTATATTTCTCCAGCGACCCCCATACTCTTTGGGGTCACTTCTTGCAGATAAATAAGCGACTCTAGTTTCCTCGAAGAGAGATAAAATCTCATTAGATAAGGGAGCCTTATCCTTCTCGAACATTAGCCCAGTGGTCGCCATCGAATCACTTCTTTACTTACGATTAAGTCCCGCAGAAGCGAACATAGTTTCTTCTTGTAAAATAGCCTTAACACCCGCTTCTTCACCCTCAGTCCAATGGCCGTCTTCGATTAGTTTAGGTAGTTTTTTCAATCTATTAATCATTCGAGTAAATTTTTCAACTTTTTGAGGGTCTTTATACTTGCCATATGTAAGTCTTTCTCCCTTAATTCCTTCATTTAGCATTTCTATAGCACCTTTTATAGTTATGTCGGACTTACCAAAAGTTTCTCCAGCAAGACCATATCCGGAATGAGTACCTGTATTATTCTCAATCTTAGTATCGTCTTTTTCAGCCTTGGGTTCCTTGGTCTTAACTTCGGGGTCTTCTATTTCCAACGGTAGAGTTTCTCTACCCTCTTGTTGTAAGACTTCCTTTGCTTTACGGACCAATCTAATTGCTCGACTAATTCGTGCTTCCTCTTCTGTCATTTTTTCCGGCATATCAGTTCCTCCCATTTACGAACTTTTCAATATCATTCCAACTCATCTTGTGGATAGCATCAGTATCCGGTACAGATTGGTTTGACATGGACGGAATAGGACTATCAACAACAACGAAGCCCGACTTCATAAGTAAGTTATCTTTGTTGTAGACTGCTTGTTCTAGAGTCTTAATTCTACCAACTAATTCCTTTAGAATAATCAGCATGTCTTCATTATTTTCACTCATCTCTCAAGTCCCCCTTTCTCTTTGGATATACGACTTCTCGTAGTTGACGATACAAGACTTCGTACTCCTTACGAAGTTTGCTAGATAGGGCCACCATATCAATGTTCCTTTCGTCAATACCGTCGAACTTCTTTTTCATCTTATCATCGGATTTGACCAAATCTAATTCTCTTAGCATGTCAATGAGTTCACCCATTCGAGTGAAATCTTGGCCAAAGTATTCGGTTGGTTCTGCTGATTGTAGAGTCTTCTTCAATCGCTTTCTCTTCTTTTCATCTAGTGAGTCCAAAATTGGACTGTTTTCTTTTTCTATCATATCGGGTTGTTTTAGTATTCTTTCCCACATTATTCTTCCTCCACATTTCCTTGTTCTCTATTAAATTGTTGAATTAAGTCTTGTATTGTATCATTGCTAACTGTAAGATTTTCTTCTCCTACCTTGTTTGTAAATTGCCTAATATTTTTAATCAGTAGTCGACGCATTCTCATTTTTTGTCCCTCGGACATTGGATAAAATCTAGGGGGAATACTTGGAAAATAAGTGGAATTGATTTTTTCAATATAATCCATCATAAAACTTTCCTCAGTTAATTCCCCAACAAACTCCTCGTTAGTGATACCCCTAGTTTCCATTTCGTCAACGGCCTCTTCTATTACATCATAATCAGAAAGTAGTAGATTTTGTAGTTTGTCAAATTCATATTTCTCAATCAATGGACTTTCCTGTATTTTCTCGGAAATTTCTTTTATGACTTTTAGTTTTTTATTTCTAGGTAATTTATCGAATGCCTGTCTTCTCTTCTGCGTCTTGGGTTTAAGAGAAGTGGCCCCCTTTTCTCCAGCATAATCTAAAATGTATTCAAATAGAGTTCTACTATCAACTCTCTTGTTTAACTCTTGATTTATTTTGTTTCCGCTTTCCATCAAATCAGAGTATCCTTCATATATACGGGAATATCCCTGTTTCCCTCCCTTATCTTCAAAATTTACGAATCCTTTGTTCCTAATATCCTTCTTTTTTATATGGTTTCTATTTTTAGCCATTGATTCGAAAAATATTAGCCTATTGTTAATTACTAAAACTTCCTTCCCAAGAATAGTTTCTAGTCTTTTTCTAATTTCAATATTGTTTCTTCGCACAGCGTTTTCGTTCTTTTCCAGCAATGTTTTTTTGACAAAATCAGCCAAACTACCTTTGTATTCTATCGCCTTTGCTATTTTCTTAATAGTTCTCAGTGTTGTATCTTTGACCTTTAACTCTTCAATCAATCCTAATTCACCTCCGCCTAATAGCATCTGTAGCGCATTGATTCGGTCTTTTAATTCGTTTTCTCTTTCGTAATGAGTTTTTACAGTCTTCATCATATCCTTTAGATGGACTTCAAGAACTGCCTTGTGCCTATCAAAAGACACATCTATGTTAGGTTTTTCTTTTCCATCTATTTCCGTAGTTCCAACAGGTCTAATCTCTCTAGAACGGTTAAGATATGTACCAATCTTTCTAAGAATTTTAAATAGAGAGTCCTTTGCCGCATCCTTTTCTACAAAGTTTTCCCTTTGTATATCGGTCATGTCTTTTGTTTCCGTTGGAACTCTAAGTCTTTTAATCAACTTTAGCATAGTTTCTATTGTATTTTCTATACTCTTCGTTTTCTTACTGTAGTAAGCATTTAGAATAGAATCTTTTTTATCTGGTTGTAAGATTTCCTTTTCCGAAGAAGAAGAAAAGTCCTTTTTATCCTTTACTTTAACGGCGGATAATTCTTCTTTCATTAGTTTGATGTAAGCGGCAACTCTTATCTCAAGATTTTTCTTTACTACCTTATTGAGTTCCTTTACTTGTGTTTTTAAGTCCTCACTCAAATCTTCTATTCCATCTTTCTGTGTGAATAATATCTTGGCTTCTTTCGTGCCTTCTTCATCTAGAGTCTTAGTATATTCTCTAAGTAAAATAGAAATTTCTTCATTGGTATCTTCGACTTCCTTTAACGCATTAAAATATGCCCTATTCAAATCCAAATTACCTTGTGCATCAAAATATATATTATCAATATCCAAATCTAAATGTTTTTCACTAGCGTTTCTCAAATCATTCACAAGAATATCTTCTTGCTTTGCATAGTCATTAGGTTTGACCAATACAGAATGTGAATATGGTTTCTTAACTTCTTTACTTTCAAACTTAAAATTCTTAGAGAGAGCCTTAGCCGCTTTTAAGTCCTCTTTTACTAGTTTCACAAATCTTTCTTTCTCGTCTGTAGTAAGGTCTACTTTCAAAAGAAGCAAAGAAATCACCACTTGTTTTCGGTTCTTCTTCTTTTCTTAGCAGGTAGTTGAACTACATCGGGTGTATCAGCACTACTTCTAGTAGGACGATGAGTAGTATCGGGCGGTAGCCCCCCTACAGAATAGTCCCTAGATTTCTTAGTAGTTCTATCGTCTGCGGCTCGTTGGGAGCGCACTTGTGCTAATTCCTTTGCTAGTCTTCTTTCTTTTTGTGCTATGTCTTCTGTCATTATGGTATTCTCCTTTCACTTCTTCTATCGACATTTTGATTTCCAGCATCAGCAGGTAATCCGGTCATTCGCTTATCGGGGCCTACGCTCATGGATGGTTTATTTCTTGTGGTAGCGGGATTCTCTTGAGGCTTGCCTCTTCCCTCTAACATTTCTCTATTCATCTCATCAATATCTCTTTGTTCAAAATTAGACCCTGCTAACCCATCGCTAGATTGGGATTTGTTTTCTTGTCCCTCTTGAGGAGGCTCCTCTTCAGGTTCCGGCTTATTGAAGGTAAAGTTTCCATCTTCGTCCATCTCTACTTCAAATCCTAAGTTCTTAACAGAAGCCGCAATGTTGACTTCTAATTCTCTTCGTCTAAGTTCAGCGATTTCATCTTCTTCTTCCGAAGGAGGTAGTTTCAAATTCCAATCAGTAATGCCAAATTGCTTTGTTAGGAACGGGAAGACATAGTTATTGTAGACATTCTGTGCCATTTGAACAGCACGATTTGTCACAAGTATTTGCATACCTTCATTGTTAAGCCCTCCACTTGTAGTATTGTCTGCCATGAAGACCTTACTGACACCATAGAAAGCAGAAATTCTATCTCTTAAATCATCCTTTACTGAAACATATTCCATTTCTTTAAGACTGTCCATGAACTTAATCCACTCGACTGAACCCTTACCATTATCGGCTTCAATACCCATAACAGGAATATAATGAGGGTCTTGTTCCATTCGTTCTTTAACCCCTCTCCAAAATGCCGCCATAGAGTCCATGTTTCTAGTCTGTACTGCTAACAAACCTCTAGGCATTCTGCTCTTAGTGTAAGAAGAATTGACATAATTTTCCATAGCGATTAGAGTCATTATGTGGTTGAATAGTGTCATAACAGGTGAGTGTCCATACAGTCTACTAGGACTGTATTTACTAAAGTGGAGAACCTCTCCTTGAATGTAGAATTGCTCCTCTCCGTTTGCTCTATTGACATAGTGTATAGGATGTAAATTACTACCACATTCACTACATGGCTCATGTGGTTCTTGCGCTACAAAGTTTCTATGGTTTATACAAGTGAATCCCTTAGTACCCCTAACACCGAGTTCATCGGCGTAAATCGCCATAGTTACAGGGTCGCCTCGGAATAATTCTTTTATTCTGTGCATCCTAATCTTACCATTACCATCCAAGTAATACTCTTTGACTAGAACAATATAAGCATCGTCCATGATATTTAGGTCGTCTTCCAATTCTTTTAGAACATCAATAAATAGTTGCTCGGACTTGTTAATGTATCCCTCGATGAACTTCTCCGCATATTCTAATTGCTTAGGGTCGGGTTTAACTAGTTCCGTAGAACCACATCTAGCGCATTCACTGACGGGTCGTTGATGAGTTTTTTGGCAAGCATTACATCGGGCCTCGTAAGCCTTCTCCCAAATATACCCCCTTCGGAAAATTTCTTGTTTCAATTGGGTTATACAAGTACGGACAATTACGGATTGTTGAGTAATATTGTAGACCATCGGGCCAGTCATCATGTAAGAGTTATCACGCTCCTGTATTCCGATATTGTAGACTCTTCTGTCTGCCGGTTTAGGAGTAGACCTCCTAAATAGCCCACTGATTCCAAACCTCCTCTTTTCTGCCATACTACGAACTCCCCTCATTTTCTGTTTATCGGCCTATTTAATAACCGTATCTCAATATCAAGAACCCTTGCGCCATTTCTTGTTTTTCTTTTCTTTGGTTTTACTAGGACTCCACTTTACCTTGTCAGCCCAATAAGCGGCAGACATTTTGCCCCGCTTAATGTTCTTTTTATGTCGTGATTTGAATGCTTTTCTTTGCCCTGCGGTTTGATTGGTCTTAACACCCTTTTGTCCAAATTTAATATATTTGTACTTTCCACCTTCGGAAGCCATAACATGATGTGACTTGCCAGAATTATCATTTAGCCTTTGTGGAGAATTAAAAGACCTTAATCCTTTAGCCTTCATTCTTTTACGGGCCGCTTCTCTTGGTCCGGATTTAGGTTTTCTTTTCAACAAAATATCTTCCCAACTCATAACAATTCCTCACAAAAACGAATAAGAGAGCAGGTTTTCATTATATCCCATAAATTTACCATCAATAACAATTCTTTCCCGTACTCGTTTAGTTTCTAACAGATTTCTTTTCTTCAAATATTTTACGATGTAACTTCTTATCCTATCCGATGTAGTTTGATTATGTAGTTTAGCATACCTGTCCCTTACATCTTCTATGAATATACCGAATTCATTTTGATTTAGGACTTGCCCTTTTAAGTGTCGGGCTTCTTGAATAACAACCTTGTTTAGAAAGTCGAAGTCGATTCTCCTACTGCCCCCCCGCTTAATTACTTCTTCCCAACTCATTTCTCTCCCCTCAGTTGGTTTTCTTTAGAAGTTTTATCATCATCAATTGGGCCACCCTTAGCCCAAGTGTAGCAGGTTCTAGCAGAATGACATTTGAAATCGTGCATCCAACAGTAGCCTAAGCGACCATCCTTATCTGTAGAAAGCGGCATACATTCATCCATTCTTGGAGATATGTCAAATGCAATACAATTACTGCAATTAGATTTCTTAGCAACATCAGCAGTAGTATTCCATTTCTTAGCATACTCTTCCCAATACTTTTCGTCGTTTAGATTAAGAGGCCCGTATTGAATATGCTCTTCCTTTACTGCCCTATCCCTATTCTTAGTATTGAGTTTCAAATCTTGAGTAGCCAAGGGGCATTCTAGTTTTTTTAGAATAATAGTCCAATCCATAATATCACTTCGGGTTTAGTCCATACTTTCTAACCACATTTCTCAATGCAATTCTTTTCTTAGTTTCATTATCTCTTCCACTAAGATGAGGGTTATTCTGTTCTTTTCTATATTCTTCAATATGTTCGGGTGAAAAGTGATAGGTTTTACCATCTATAGTAAATCTTTGCCCTATGGCTCTTATTGTTTTTACAACTTCTTGCCAACTCATGCAGTAAATGGCCCCCTTCTTTTACTGCTTTTTTTTGGTTCATGTGTGTATAAATCTCCATGTTTATGATGAATAACAGTCCCTCTTCTAACTAAAGCGTTAAGAACCCTTATGAGATTTTTACGGTCAGTAATACTTTTGAGATTTTTCATACCCAAAGCACCACCTTGTTTTTCAATTTCAGCAAGTATTTCTTTTTCTATTTGCTTATCAGTCTTTACTTCTTTATTTAACAAATCAAAATCTTCACGGCTAATTTTACCGTCTTTGTTTCTATCTAAATTCTTACTTTGTTTAGGTGTCAATTTCTTATTTACACATTCTTCACAGTTGCATGGCTTACCCATCTTTTCTGTTCCGCAGTGTGCCTTTAGTATGTCTTTCCAACTCATATATTCAACCCCGTTCTCCAATCTATACTGGTGTACTGGTCATCCCATGAATTTTTTTTCACTGATAGATAAAATATCTCTTTACCGTCTTTTTCAATCTCAAAATTAAAAATTAATTGAGGGCTAACTACACTTCTGTACCCCCTAGTTCTTGAGCGTTTTTGTTGGTCCCTTACCATGTCGTGGAGTTTTACAGAATATCCATCAATATTTGTAAATTGAGAAGAGTGCATTCGTTCAGTCTTATAGTCAAAAGAAGAAGCATCAATATCTTGACCATTCTCTGTTCGTAATTTATCTACATCCACATCAAGATTATCTAATTTGGCATTCTTCACCCACATTAGAATTTTTTGCGCTGTACTATCGAACATTTTACCCATTTCTGTTTTATCCATTTCTTTAGTTGTATCGAGTCGGAATGGTAATTGTTGAATACCGATTAACATATCACGATATTTAGAAGTAGGTGGCCCAGTTTGTGGCTTTTGTTTTAAAATTTCTTTCCAATTCATGTTATCTACCCTCTACTTTCTTGTAGGCTTTCTTTCCAGCCTTTGTTCTAGGAACATGTTGTTTCCCTTTTTTAGTACCGGCTCTTTTCTTAGCACTCTCTCGCCTTTTTTGTTCGGGAGTAAGGGAATCCCTTACGGCTTTAGGACCATACCTTCCACCTTCTGTAGTAAGGTTGTCCCAATCTTGATTGTTCCACTCAACCATGTCTTTCTGTGCTTCTGTTAAAGCCTTCAAAACATCTTTCCAACTACTTCTTGTTGACAAAGCCACCACCTTCCTTTTGGTAAAGTCTATTCAACTCTTGAGATTTCCTACCAGACCATTTGTATTTTCCAGTGCCGTGAGTATTCTTAGCCCACAGTCTTCTGTGTATTTTCTCTCTAAGACTGGGATTACTATAGACTCCTTTGGGGGCCTTGTAGGTATGCTTAGGAACCTTCCTTTTGCTTCTACTATCTTTCTTTAGTATTTCTTGCCAAGTCATTCCCTTTCACCTCCCAACATTTCTTGCAGTATCCAAATGGTCTTAAATCTACAACATCGCAGGTATAACATTTGGTACAGTATTCCAAATAATCACCTAAGCATTCTCTCTTCTAAATAGTTGCTTTTCGTTTTTGCCATACTTAGTCAAAATTTCTTCAATTTTGTTTTTAGCAAAACCAGCACTAATCATTGTCATTTCGTCTTCACTGCTTTCTTCGTCTTTCATACCAGCATCTAAAAAAGACATGATAATATCCTCGTCTTCCTTGTCCATAGTAGTCTGTTTTAATATGCGTTTAACCTTGTTATAATAGACTTTGAATGAAGTATCTCCAAATTCTTTCTTAGCAATGATTCCACCAATGTTTTCCATTTCATCCATAACAGACATTTTACAATTGTCTTGGTATTTTGAAATGTCGTCTACATAGATGCCTTCCTTAGCAAAATCAAAACCTACATGGTCTTTGTGATTCTCCCATTTCATTAATTTAAAAATCTCACTACACCGACCCTTATACCAATCTGCCTTCTTGTAAGATTTCTTCATTCTAATGAGTTCCAATAAAAGATTAGCATTTCCCTTTTTCATTCTAAAGTGAGGTAAGCATTTGGTTAATAATTCTGTAACATCACTTTGAGAATAGAAGTTTAAGCGATTAACAGGTCTTGTATCTTGAGGAGATTTTTGGTCTAAGTGTAATTTACCAATACCTCCCAAGGCCTTGTGTATTTCAGTCATAAAGACTTTACCTCTATCTCCTGTGGCTACTAACCCCACTCTAGGGTTATGATTTCTGTCCATAGTAATGTAGCCATCCGAATCAATAAATGCGGCAGTATAGGCCCAAACATTCTTCTTTATTTCTGAGTCTACAATGAAGTATCTTCCCGAAACAGAATTGACTTCTAAAGACTTAGCCATTTTAGAAATAGAGTGCCATGAATTCCTATCGTATAATTTAGAAGGCATCCTATCATGTAGTTCTCTAGCAGATATTCCTTGATTGTTCTTGACTTGCTTTACGATATACTCTCTAGTTTCTTCCTTAATTGATTTCTTAAGAGAAGAAGATGATACCGCTTTGATTTGTTTTCTAAACTCCCTCTTAGCCAAATTCATTTCTTTCGATAATAACGAGTACTGCTTTCCATAACTAGTATTCTTCAAATCTAATTCGGCTTCCCAATACTTACATATTGAATCAATGACCTTTCTTCTTTGAGGTGCTTCTTTTATACTATGTAATTTTAAAAGGTCATTCTCATTAAACTTCATTTTCATAAAAGGCTCTCGGTATGGAGTAAGCCAATAAATACTCTTGATGCACTTTGTAATGTGTTCGGAGTAGCCATCAATAATAGCGTCTATGCTCTTGGCCATTCTATCTCTAGATTCGCCTTTTAGACTCCTACGCTCTTTTCTTAGAGTCTTAACAATACTAGGAACTTCTTCTCCATAATACATCTGCTTCTTAGGAAAGGATTCCATGTGTCTTTTTGCTTGAGAAGCGTTTAGTTTGAATTCTGTAGAAATTTTAGAAACCATTTCGTACTCGGAAAAAATAGAAAGTTCATTCGATAGACTAAGAGCAATCTTGTCACCTAGTAGGCTCTTAGCGTCCTCTAAATCATTCTTCGCCTCCTCTTCTAAATCGGCTACTTGTTCCAATCTAGTGCTAGCCTCTCTTAGTTCTTCTGGCGTTGGCATAATTTTCCCTCAAAAGTTTAGTCCCATTATACCCATGCCCCTATTATTTATAGGCGCATCGAATATCCCCAAATCATCCAACAATAAGAAGTTTTCACTAATGGTCTTAGTGGCGGCATTAGCCAATGCTAAACTCATTACCATATCGTCGTGCGCCCCAACTCCCTCGAATTTACCCTTCTGTGTAATAGAAAACATTGATAGTTCTTCTATTAAAGCAGAAGTTACTCTTCTACTTTCTTCATTAGCATAAGGTAAGTGTATCTTTTCATTCTCAAAATTCATCTGTAGATTCAAAATAATATCCTGTTTCTTTTTCCTTGTAGTATTAAAATCGTGAACATTCAAATCGGAAATATTTCTAAGTTCCTGTGTAAATGATTTGGCGAATACATTTGTTTCAAATAGAATTACTTCGGGTTGGAATATTTTTCCTATGAGCCTAACCTTTTGTAAATTCTCTCTAAATTCTACATTCTTAGCCCTGTCAACATAAACAACATTTTTGTTATCGTTATCATCTACTTCCAATACGGTGATTACATTGTAGTCGCCATCTGTAGAAATAGCAGGGTCAATTCCAACATAATACTTGTAGCCTTCTCTTCGAGTAGGTTTCAATACTAAGTTTTTATTCTTGGCTCTCTCTAAGTATTCGGGATTGAATAGAGAAGTACCCGTAGATACAGGAACACAAAGATATTCTCTTGTGAATTTAAGTGAACCTATTTCTGCCTTCCTAGCCATGAGAGCATCATAGTCCCAACGGTTAGGCCATAGGGGTTCATTAAGAGCGTTAAAGCAAGGATACTTTCTAACAGTATATGCTTCATTCTCTTCTAGTTGAGTGTAAATATCAGTGTAACTGAACGGAGTTCCGATAACTCGAAGGGAAGCGGAGTGGTGTAGAGTTGGTATCATGTCACCATAAAACCAATCAGTGACCTTTTGAATTGCAGTTAAACTAAACTCCTTCAAAGGGTCGTCAATAATAATCTCTTGAGGGTGAAGACCACGAATCTGTGAACCAACAGAACGCTCAAGAATTTGATTCCCATTAGTGAGAGTAATATTTCCAATAGCCCAACCCTTAGCCGGTTTGAAATGCTTAATTGTAGGATTATTGAATACCTTATCAATGTCCCTCATGTGAACCATAGTCTGCTTTTGATTAGAAGAAATGTAAAGCATTTGATATGGGGGAGGTTGGAATATTAAATTCCAAACAACCCATGAGTGCATGAAGACAGACTTTCCGTGACCACGACTACAAATGATTACTGTTCTTTGGGTTTGCCCCATTAACTCAAGCCACTCTTGTTGATGGCTTGCGAAATCCCAACCTAGAACATTTTCAAAGAAATAAGGAAATGAGTTCTTAGATAATTCTAAGTCCATTTGCCGTTCTAAGTTTAACCCTGTAATGTCAGACATATCGTTCACCCCTTCTACTATTCTTGTTCTTTTATGAAATCGACCTTTCTTTTAAAAGCCTGATAAAAATTCGACAAAGCCAGTCTAATATCAAAAATATCATCGTATGGCCAATCGTCCATATAATCTTCCATCTTGGTAATTTGCCTACTGATAAAAAATATAATGTCTTCTTCGTAGTTTTCTCCTTCAAGTACTCTTTTAATATCCAATAACCTACCGGCAAACGACTCCCAATGACCGCCATATTGATTATGTCCTTGTCGGATTTTGTTTTCTAAATCCTCGTATCTTTCTAATAGGGTTTCTGTAGTTTCAAACTTTAATATTCTTTTCCAACTCATGTTAATCACCGGAAATTAGCCTTGACAAAATAAACCACTTCTTCGGAAACTCCAACATTAGATGAAATGCTAGAGAAGGAGTCTACTTCTTCAACCATTTTTACAATATCCATCGAGGTTAAATCTAAGTTGAACTTTTCTCTAGAGGAGGTAATAATTGAGTCCATATCGTCAATGGAGTAAAGAGAACCCTGTCCATAGTAGGTAGGTAATCCCTTGAGTATTCTAAGTGAATCGTGTATCTCTAAAATCTTCTCTTCTATTTCCGACTTTCTCAATTGATTTAGTATTTCCTTAATATTTTTGGCTTTAATAGAACCTTTGGAACTTATCTGTTTAGCATTTCCTTCATCCAACAAGAATTCTTTTAATGCCGCCATTACTGTCAATGAAGTAGCCTCTATTCTTTCTTTACTGACACGCATCACATCATCAAATTCCGGATAAGGTACACCTGCAAAGCGCATTCCTTGTTGAGGATTTTGACTTCTAAGGTTGATTTTACCAAGGAATTGAGCCATCTCCTCATTGTATTGTTTAATTATATCCTTATCTCTAAAGATTCTTTTAAGAGAAGAACCTAGTAATCTAGCGGCGTTAAAAACTTCTTCGTGTTCTATGTTGGGAGTATTGACTGATTTCAAAAATTTTATAATATTGTCTAAATCAGTATTCTTTAATAGTCTACCTCTTCTACTATTCGACCTCTTCACTAGTTTAGTATAGACCTTAGCAAAATCACTGGAACTCAAAGTCTTAATGGATTTGAACGCAGTAGTATTTTTTATTTTAAAGTCTAAATCCAAGGTCATAGCCGGATTCAAAAGCGGCTTATACAGATAATCGTCTAGAGCCTTAAGGACACCATCTAGTTTCTTCGGTATCTCCTTTCCTAATTCTCTGGGAATGCCCTTAGCGGAGGGATATGAAGAAACATATGAGTCGCCTTTTGCACCTGCTTCTCCACCTTGACCCCCTCTAGGTCCAACTACAGTTCCGCCAGTAGACATTTTATGTTGCATTGTAATTTCTTCTAGAGTCATAAGAAGAGATTGTATAGCCCCGTTTATTTTAATTGGGCGAATGCCAGAACCAAACTTTCTAGCGAGGTCTGCACTATCTAATATCTGCACTGGCAAATAGAAAGAAGAACCGGAAACGGGTTGTATTTGTCCCATTCTTTCTATGGCTTTATCTAACCTTTCTATCTCGGCTCTAGACTCTATGAGATAAATAATTTTCATAGTGTCTGCCATGTCTTTTATTTTGTTTAGTTCTGTAGAATCGGTTAGAATACCATAGGTGTACTTAGATAAATAACTGTAGCCAAGCGGGTCTATTTCAGTCGTTATTAAGTTAGCAAATTCTGTTGCATCCTCCCTAATGTCGTCAAGTACATCAACTTCTAATGTTTCTGCAACTTCACTTCCGCTTTTTCCGCTATCTCCTTCAATTGCTATACTTGCCCTACCTAGACCCTCGAATAAACTGAAGACGGCATCATCGGACCCTTGTTGTTTAACTGTAGTCTTGCCTAATTTCACCACATATTGACCATTTGCATTAAAAATTTCATTAGAAGTATGTAATTTAGCCCCGTACTCTTCCATTCCTCCGGATTTTAGAGAAGCAATTAGGGATTTAACCGTCTTATACACATCAGCGTGTTTGGGGGCTACCTCTTCCCATGCAGAATAAATAGACTCTCTTTTATCTACGCTAATGTAAGGTTCATTTCCAATAAAAGATAGCACATCATCTCTAATGTCTACAACAATACGCTTACCGTCTTCGTCAAACTGTGATTCCAGTACCTCGCTGTAGTAGGCGTCTATTCCTTCCAACACCTTTTCTACTTCTGGCATTAACTTACTCAAAAGTTCTGTATCGTCTTCGTCTAGAGAATCAATCTTTGCTCTAATTCTATCCGAAGACTTGTTTGGCTTCTGTCGTGTAAAGGGCCTCTTGACAATAATATCTTTGTTGGAAAAGGTTCGATTCAATACTTCAACAGTAACATTTTTTCCTTTAATGGTGATTCCGGAAAATACCTTCGATAGAATTTTATTTTGGAATAGAACTTCATCAAATTCTCTAACGCTTTCGTCTTCGATTACTTTCTTTCCATCTTCTTCGACATATTCCGGAGTTAATTCATCAGCCTTATCTTTAGCCAACTTCCTGTACTTTCTTTTGGTGGCTAGGTTGACTTCTTTGATAGCAGTCACTCTTTCAGTTGCCCCTACTGGCTCTTCCTTTTCTCTAAATTCAGTAGCCAAGTCTTCTCCGATTCTAGTAATGGTTCTTTTCATAGTAGGGAAGGGGGAAGTCCCCCTATCTTCAATTAACTTAGCCTTTTGAAATATGGTCTTTTCTTGGGAAGACACTCTCTTCTCTAGTTCTAATTTAAAACTCATTCAACTTCCTCCAGTAAATTTCTATTCTGCAATGCCTCGTAAAGTTCTTCTCCAACTTCATTAACATAGAACCTACGCCTCGTAACAATGTCTTGTAATTTATCTCTAACCCCTTCTATCATAACAGAAACAACTTCATCTAAAGAACTAGCCAAATTGTTTTTGAATTTTCCAATATCGGATTCTATTTTTGTTAGTAATTGTTTATCTGCGGTTGTTAGGTATTCATCTATTGTCTTATCCAAATCAATAGTGATAGATTCCATAGTATCATCTAGTAAATAACTAAAATTAGTTAAGACACTCAAACCTTCGATAGGCTGTAGGCGGGCTTTGTATGCCATATCCATAGCATATTCATCGAATTCAAAGACCCCTTTCGTTTCGTCTTTCTTGGCCCTATCAATTTTATCAGCAAATAGAGCAAAGATTTGTCTATCACCTGCATCCGTTAGAGTAAAAGAAACTGTAGAATTTTTAATAGGGATTGAAGCGGGTATTCCTGTTAAAGATTCAATAGTTGGAATTAATCCTCTAATTGTATCCGTGAAGACATTTTTAGGCATTTTAGTAATTCCGGATTTAGTGGTAATTTCGCTTGCATAATCGGATGGCAACTCTTCAATTTCATCTTCCAAATCTTCTCTATCCACTTCTTCTAATTTCTCCACCCATTCGGGTAATTCCCCCTCTAATAAAGGCTCGATAACTTCCCAAATATCTCCTCTTAAATACAAAGAATCGTCCCTATCTTCATCGAAGATTTGTTCAATATCTCTATTCGATATATATGATTCATCCCTAATAGATTTAAGAGTAGAGTTAAGGACTTCATCCCCTTCTCGTTGCATTAAGAGTTTTAACAAAACAGGATTGACAGTGGCCTTGCTAAAAAAGGAAGAAGCAACATTGTGCGGTCCTAGTTTAGGCAAAAGCAATGATTTCTTTTTCATCCTACCTATTTCCTCTAGGTAGGCGGCTACATCACTAGACTCTAGTGTACCTTTAGGTCGCAAATCATTTCCCTCTATAACTATCTTCAAATCACTCTTTCCAAATAGTTTTTCGTAGAATGGAGGATATTCAAACACATAAACTAACCTGTCGAATTGTGTCAAGTCTTCGGTCAACCCTAGAGAAGTATAAGGTCCTCTCTCTTCTTCTATAGCCTCTCTAATTTGAGCCTCTCTTTCCTTGACGCTATCATTGTCGTCTATCTCTTCTAGTAAAATAAACCCAGTTTTCTTACCTGAGTCTGTTGGCCTACCTTTGGGAGTTTCTTGGCCAGTACCGTAAGATGCCGTATATCTCCCCCAACTAACTTGAGCCGAGGATTCAAACTCCTCATCGCTCTCCGGTTTATGTCTACTAGGACTCCCGTAGTAGTCTTCGACAGAATCAAACAAAGCATACTTGTCTATTTTTGCCTTGCCTAGTTCTCTTGATAGGTTTCGGGCATCATCATTCAAAACATAAGTCATTAACTTGTCTATGTCTTCTTCATTAAGACCATCTTTGGTAATTCTTTTGAAGAACTCTGCACTGCTTTCTGCCTTCGGTTGCGCTTGAAATAGCATGGCTATTTTTGGAGTCAAAATTCTCCTTAGTTTGGTAGGCTTCATTCCTAGTTTTTCAGCGAGGGGTTCAATGACGCTAGTAAATTCCTCTTGGTTTTTGAGAGCATCACTAACAGATGAACGAACTCCACCACTAATTGTAATGGTCTTCAAAGCGTCCATTATTTTACTAGCATCTCCACTAGGCCCTCTTTGTCCCTTTTGTTGTAGATGGGCAACCAAAGGCTCCTCTCCACCTTCTCTTGCTAAGGCTCTAAATAGTGTACGGGGAGTATAAGGAACACCGGCAATGTTTTCGCTACGATGAGATGCCTGTTTTTTTATTGTCATATCGTTTCCCCGAATAAAGGCAATAGTCCACTCTATAATAAATGAACTGTCCTCTCCTACCAACTCATTGTAATCTTTCCTGCACCTTTAGAATATTCTCTTTAATAGATTCCAAATACATATCAACATCTTTAGAAGACATAGTTTGGTTTTCACTACCAACCATTGAATTTCTAAGTAATTGAACTATTTTAGCAGTTTCCTTAAGTATAAATAAATCGCTTTTCAGTATATTTTCCCAACTCATTGTAATCTCTCCTTTAATTTTTAAACTTACTTCTTGAAGGCCATTGTCCTTTCATATTACCGAACCTATCAATAGGCCATTCAGTAGTAGTGTCTTTGCTACGCTCTATTCTCTTATCTAAACACTTCTTACACATTCCAGTTTGCATCATAGATTTATAGTTATCTTTGACTTCTTGAGAACTTTCTCTTGTAGCATAAGAAAAGAAATTTTTACATTGTTTGCATTCTGCACTTCCACCTCTAAACTTATGTTTAGGTTCGGGTTGTTTTTTTATTTCATCTTTCCAACTCATGCTAATCTCTCCTTATGGGTTTTTTCTATTAGAAGGGTCAAATAACGCTTTTGATAACTTATCAAAAGCCTCAGCCACTTCCATTCCGACAAACTCTTCTTTTAAAATCCCGTCTAAATCTCCTAGAATCTTATTCAATACTTTATCTAATCTTACGGCTTCGGGATTTGGTCGCCCAAAATCCTGTCCTCTCCAATAGCCTTTATCTCTAGCGACTCTTTCTTCTAAAAGGCGAGTGTTCTCATCATCGTCTTCGTAAGGGGGGTCGTTTTTCATCTTCTTTTTAATTTCTTTTTTCCAACTCATGCTAATCTCTCCTGCATCTTTTTCTTAATGTCGAGCCAAATCTCAGGATTGTTCTGTGCTAACACTTCTTGAACAACCTGCATTTGTGCGACAATAATTGTATCTTGTCGCTTGTGGACAAGTTTTCCTTTGAACTCCATCATGTATTTCAAAGACTCACGAACTTCTCTAGCCAACTTTACTAGAGCGTCTAATTCCTTAGCATCTAAATCATCTCTAGATGCTATCTTGGTGATTTTATCATCGAGCAATTGAATGTTATTTGATAGCATATCAACCTCATTCAAATCCTTCTTGGCAATAATAGCCGCCGCAGACTTTTGAACAACGGGCTGTAAATGGTGTTTAACATGTCGATGAACTTGAACCTTAGAAATTCCAAGACCTACACTGACCTCCTCGGCTGTGATAAGACCCTCATGTAATTGCCTTTCGTATTCTACCCTCATTGGGTCTACACAAATGGCACACTTTGGATTACTACTTTGCACATATTCTCCCATGTGATTTCTTTGATGCTGTGCGGAAGTACCGCTTCTCCAGTTCATCTTTTCATCTAATTCATCGGGAGTAATAGTAAGAGATTCTAAGTCGGCTTCCATAGAATCAACATCGCTGTGTTGACAAAAGGCACAACTCTTTCTTCTCATAATAATCCCTCAAAGATATTGTAGTCCTTTCTGTATTCTTTTCAACATTTCAAGGTTATGTTTTTCGTTTAAATTATTTTCAACAACTTTATACCCATCATTGTATGTGTATTCTGCTAAGGCAAAATCTCCAGCATCGGTTTTGAATTCTATAGTATAGTACCCTTCATCCATCTCAAAAATTTCTTCTTCTGTTAAATCTTTCTCGCCTTCATATCCGTCTTGAAAATCAATTATGGTTTTAACTACTCCGGATTCAAAATGTGCATCTTCATAATCTTCTCGCATTTTATCTTCACCAAATCTTTCTAATTCGGCGGCAATCATCTCTAGTAAATCTTCTTTTAAATCACTTTCTAAATCGTTCTTTAATATTTTTTTCCAACTCATTTCTGCACCCCCGTACTAATAATTTCAAATTCTTCGGTCTTATTTCCAACCATCTCTAGTGAAACATAGATAGGTATGGAGAATCCAATCATAGGAGAAGAGGAAGAACTTGAAATCATCTTAGTCTTCACTGCGAACTTCTTTTCAATCATTTCAATCAGTTCATCTAAACTTCCCGTCTTTCCAACGATTTCCTCTATTTCATTTAGAGTCATTTCTTTTAGTATGTTTTCCCATGTCATAGCAACACTTCCTTCCAACTTTTAATAACTGGACTAACCTTTACACTCATGTTAGACTTCATGTAATCTTTAATCAATTTACGAGTCTTAGCCGGAGTCAACTCGATTGTGAATTCAGTAATGGTTCCTCCTAAGTCGGGAACTTTCATGTATCTAGATAACATCTTTTGTGCCTTACCTGTAGGTGGAACCTTGAATGATTTACCGGACATTAGCCTCATAACTCTCCCAGTACTCACCCCTTCTTCTGTTCTTGCAGTAGAAATAGCACGACCCAATCTCTTTCTAAAATCGGGAATGGTTTGGAGAGTAGCGGCAGGTTTGGAAGTTGTAATCGTAGCGATGTAGTTTTGGTCGTCAATATCTACAATTGCTTTATTCAAAACATCAACCAATCCAACTGGAACTAAATTTCCGCCATAAAGGGCTTGATAAATTGGAGGAGTAGCGGTATTTTCTTTATCGCTAACCCACCCATCTTTTTGTCTATCGGCAGTACCATGCTTCTTAGCGTAGAAGGTAGAAAGGTAGTGTCCGTAGACATTTTCCATTTCTACACCTCTAGCATAAGCCCCTGTCTGTCGATTATACTTCTTAGGAATTGAGAATACGATATTTTGAGGATTCAAACTAGCATCGTCTTTTAGCCCTTCGAGGTCATTAACAATTGCTTCTAGAGTTTCAGCGTCCTCTTCAAAGAAAATTCCGTTAGCCCTGTCAACTAACATCTTCCTAATTCTTCTAAGCATAGTATGTGCGCCGGAATTTCCATCATTAGGAGAACCTCTTCTAGGACTGGTGACATGGTTTTCAACTGCGTACAGTAAAGAACCCTTCTTCATGCCGGAATTTGCACCCCTGCATTTTTTCTCCCAAGCCTCAAAATCTTTCTTGAATTTGATAACTCCACCAACGGTTTCGATAACAGCGTCACCGATGCTGGCAGTATTCTTATTCACATCTTTAGGCATTACTCATCCTTCCTTTTCTTTCTAGTACGGTATGCGGGTTTGAATAATTTAGCATGTGCTGGAGCAGTAGTAGTCACGGTCCCTGCCATTCTCTCAAGGTTTTCACTATTAACATCTTCCTTAGAATTCTGTTCCTCTAGTGAAAAATAGGTTGGTGATTTATAATTCTTCTGTAATCTAAAATATTGTCTATGGTGAAACTTTCGTAATTCTTCATCACCATCTCTTTCTGCTCTCCATCTCATCCTAGCATGATATTTTATCTTATCTTCCTTTGACATATTTTCATATTCTTCTTTTGTAGTTATCATTCCATGACTAGTTTTTCCACCATGTTTTAAGGAAGCAAAGGTAGGAAGTGGACTTTTTATTCGAATACGACTCATCATTCTTCTATGAAATAATTTTTCTTCTCCATCTGTTTTTTTGTGCATACCATGATGATATTTGGATTTTTCATTATCCGATAATGCTTCATAAACTTCTTGTGAGAGTTCCGTGTATAGCATAGGATTACCTTGTGGAGTCGTCATACCTTTTTGTTTTTGTCTAACTGTTTCTAATTCTAAGGAATAGAAATCTTGGATTGTTCCCCCCATTATTCTATTTCTTTGCCTTATATGAAACCTAAACAATTCCTGTAATTCTACCATTTCTTTATACATCGGTGATTCTTCATTGGTGACATTATGAGTTCGTTGTAATGCCTTCAATCTTGTATTATAAGCCTTAGCCTGTCTACTATGCAATTTCCTTCTATCTTCTAAAGACGCTCTCTCGTATTCCTCGGCGTTGCGAATATCCACCCGCTTTAGAATATCTTGCCAACTCATTTCTTTCGGCCTCTTTGTGGCTTAGGAGGTAGTCTTCCTTTCTTCTTTTTCTTTCTACGATTGGTGGTACTAACATCGGATTCTTTAAAATTAGGACTATCTCTTCTTCCAGCAACGAATTCACGCATGGCGTATTCTTCTTCTCGTTGTCCGGATGGCCCATTTTCTCTTTCCCATTTTCTTTGTCTGTCTTCTTCTGCTTTACGCTTTTCTTCCCTTTTTAGCCAAGCATTGTGCCTTTGAATTTTTGCTCTCTTAGCATCCATTTCTTTAGGATTATATTTTAGTATATCTTTCCAACCCATCTCAAATCACCGGATACCGATACATTGGTAATTTACTAAGTTCAGCATACATAGGCGTATTCATTATATCCTGTACTTGAGAATAGGAAGTCACCTTATCTCCTAACCTAGCCGCTACCTTCTCTACTTTTTTCCTAGACTCTTCATCTAGTGGATTCAATAATGTAATTCTAGGCTTACCCCTAGTGTGCTTATTCCTCTCTTGTAATAACTTTCCATAAATTCCCTGTCCTGTATGATTTGGACTAACATAAGAGTTGCCTACGAAAAAGAATGCTCCCATGTCCTTATAGGAAGTAAAGCCCAAAACTTCGCCCTCATCATTTACTTCACTAACGAGGTTTAGTGGACTTACTTTAGTTGGATAGCCCTTATCACTAGCAGTTCTAAAATTTGGCATATTCTCCGAAACCGCAGATTCAGTTAGAACCTTGACTTCCTTGAGAATATCTTGCCACATTCTAATCCCTCTTTAATGAATAGTAATAGGTGGGAGATAGATAGGGTTGTCTTTTGCTAATCCAATCAGCACTGTTCAAGAATTTCCTTAAAGTAGAATCTTTGAATCTACCAATTCCTCTTTGTGATAACGAAGACCTAATTCCTCCAAAAGAAATCTCATCTGTATTATCTAAAGTTTCAGCGACTGCCTTCACTATAGTAGTACGAACGCCTTCGTGAGTTAGAGTGTCTTTCCAAGACATAACTACAACCCCAAATTTTTTTCAACGATGGAAACTAATTCTTTGAGAGAGGGACTAGATGCAATGACAGCACCCTTTTTACTAATATAGAACTGCCCCCGATTAGATTTAACTTTCAAAAAATCTTTACCATAGTCTAATTTTAATTCGGGATTACCCTTCGCTCGACTAGATGCATGGCTAGAGTAAATATCCCCTCCTAGTTTTTCTTGGAAGTGTTCTAGGAATTGTCTAGGCCCGAAGAATTTCAAAATAGATTTTCTTAACATAGGAAATTTATCTCGGTTTCTTTTGGAAAGGCCAGTATCAACATATTGTCTAGCCCTACTTAGAGGTTGTATTTCTCTATCAATTTCGTTAATGGCGGGAACATAACTTACCTTGTTCAAGTACTTATCAATTCTCAAAATAATAGAAGACATTTCATTTTTCATCTCTTCTGTGACTCCTTCGTAATCTTCCATCATCTCTTGAGCGGCTTCGGGATATTGCTCCTTGATTTGTTCAGCATCATCCTTTCTCTGTAGACGCCATTGTGCTTCATCAACAAGAGATTCTAGAGCCTTAAGTTCCTTTAGTACTGCTTCTTTATTTTCTCTTGTAGCCTTTCTCTTAGCCGCACCAGCCTCTCCACCAGTTTTTTGACTTCTATGTGCTGTTCTTTCTTCGGCACTTCTAGTATCTATTTTTGGCCGTGACATTCGCCTTGGTGCATCCTTCTTATGGGGTGTCCAATTCTTATCTCTTTTTAGAATGTTTTCCCAAGACATAATCAAACCTCTGCATAAAACGATTCGCTGTTTGGCATATTAACCTGCCTAGAGATAACTTTCAAAGAACCGCCCATCATTTGTAGGGCGTTCTTGAATAGGGAAATTTCCCTATCAACGACTTCCTTTTCTTCTTGTGATAGTTTGGAAGTGTTGATAGAATTCATAGTCTTCTCCATTTCTCTTAGGAGGGACAGTACTCTCTTTACTTCGGCTTCCATAGTAATCACTCTTCAATTTCAGAGATAATTTTTTCTGCAATCTGGACAATTTCTTGTATTTTCATATTATCCTTAATCTGTGGACGGCGGTTGGGCAACAATTTATCTATATAAAATTCTTGCATAGTGGCCACTTCCGTTTGGGGGAGTAAATCGTTTTGATTTCTGTTATTTTTGAGCCAATCAATTAAATGTTTAAAATGTAAAATCTTACTTTTTAGTTTAATGTCCTTTCTCTTTTCATCATCTTGTAGCATTTCTTTTGGCGCATATTTTCGCCCCAATCTTCGGGCTTCTTCCATCTCTATTTTGAGTATGTTTTTCCAAGTCATAACAATCACTCAACTTTGTCCCAATTAATAACTTCACCTGTGGGTAATTTCTTAGGTTTAGCGTTATATTCTCCACTATCGTATTTATCCATAACATAATCATATGGAATATTACCCGAATCTTGTAAATAGGCAAGTTTAGATTTAGCCTTTGCTTCTCCCTCTTCTAATTGTATTACATAGAGTAGAACCTTTGCCGTATGGTATTCACTTTTAGGAATAGCAGGTTCACCGTAAGCAATAAACATTTCATTATCGTAAGATAATTCCAAGGTATTACCATAGGGTTTTCCTTTTAATATCTTTTTCCAAGTTATATCAATCACTCCTTTGAGTATGGTTAAACTTGAAACGGCCATCCATAACTTCCAACTGTTGTGCCATGCCCCCACCGCTTTCTTTCATAAAATCAGTAATTTTTTCCTCTTTATCTTCCAGTTCATTAAGTAGTTGGTCTAGCCTTTTAACAGTCAAAACTTCTGCTAGAATCAAAGATTCTAAGTAATTGTCCAATACGCTTTTAATTAGTTTTATATCTTGTGCGCCAGACTGTACCAAGTCTTGATATAATTTCGCTCCCTCTTTGCTACTCTTTCCATATACCGTTGGGGTAGATTTAGAACCCTTTCTCTTTTCAGCCGCTTCTTCCATCCGAGGACTGATGTTCATAAAACTCGTCATATCTTCGGGGTCTTCGTCAATTGTCTTTCTTAGTTCATCTTTCCATGTCATAATAATCACCCTTTACTAGTAATTCTCTCGGTGTTAAGATGAAGTAATTCTTCCTCTAATTTATCAACATGGGCCATCGCATTAGGATTGTGTTTCTGCGCTAGTTGTCTTAGTTTTTCTAACATAGCAGTATAATCCTTAATATCAACCTGCTCTTTCTTTACGGCGTTTTTCCAAGTCATATAAATCTCTCCAAAAAAAATTTCTCAAAATTTTTGGCGGAATTTGTTCGGGACTACGCAAAAGTTTATTTTAATAGTAAATGTATTCCCAGTATAAGAATAATACTATTTTTGTAAATGCTATTTGGGGTATTAGTAATAGCCCGCAGTAGTGTACTAATTAGTTAAGCCTTAGCACAATACTATAGTGTCTTGGTAGTTTCCGCCCCCCTTCTGCCTATCTATGGCTAACAGTATCGCACTAATAGTAATTTCGCTACCGTTTAATGCGCTAACCTTTGCATATTGAGTATTGTGCCGACTACTATAATCGCAGTACTGCGAGCCTGTTAGTAGTGCGCCGAATAGTATTCTATTTAACAGGGATTCTAATACTAATAGTGTTAAATTAGCAGTATTACTGCTAGAATAATAAAAAAAATTTGAAACAAAGCCATATGGTTGTGTAAAAATAGTGTTATACAACCATATGGTATGCTTTGACTACCCTATAGGAAAAGAGAGGGGGCGTTAAGCCCCCCCTCTATGGCTTCGTTAATATCTTAGCCTCCACTTTGGAGTATTCGGTTTAGTCATATCTAGAGGCTAGTTGGTCAGCCTTTAGTGCCTCTAGTTCGTTGTGGCAATCGTCGCAGATATATTGGTCGCTATCGTGATAGTCTTCTGCACATATGGCACATTCTTCACTCACCTTGTTCACCTCTAATAAGACCAAGGTAAAGGTCTACATCGAAATCAAAAACATTCGATATGGGACATAGTAACGCCCACTGTGTTGCTTCTTCAATCATTTCATCTTCTGTCATATTTTCGCCTCACATACTGGCACTAAAATCATTCAAATGAATGGGTGTGCCATCCCATTGCTTGAAGGTATCTTTGTTCACTAAATACCATAACCAGTTCTTTTGCACTAGTGTTACGCTAGTATTGGCTCGCCAAAGAACACCTCTTAGGCGTTCTTTTGTTGTTTGGCTAGTCCATCCACCTGCACTAATCATAATATTGTTAGTGCAACCTGTAGGCTTCCAAGCAATTCGGTTTCCGTGAAGCAGTAGTTCAGTTATCATCAAGTGTCCGGAAGGGACTAGTCTAACTTCTGTGTTTTCTACCTTCATAGCGCGGTCTGTAAAAAATGCCCTTGTGGTTACTTCTGTTATCAATCTCATTGTTCTTCCTCCATAGTGAAAATGTCTGTGTAGCCGTTAGCCAAAAGCCAACCTGAAATTAGTTCCAACTTGTCGGAAGAACAAGACCATAGGAAATGAAGTGGACTTTTTCCAAACATCTCCCACTTAGCGTCAAGATAGTCTTCTGTAGCGTCTGGGAATAAAAGCATCTTGAAATTGGGCTTGTTTAATCTTCCTATGTATTTTAGTGCGTCTGTAAATTCTCTTAGTGTAGTCATACTTCTTCCTCCTTGATATTTGCTTCCCATTCTTCTCGTCCTTTCCAAGGATTAATTTCTTCCCAATATTTGACTTGTGATTGCCTTAGAAACCAAGTACTTGAAATGGTGTCGCTTCCTTTTGTTGACTCCACATAAAAGAAGACTACATTAGGTGTTGCTTGTTTGTATTTCCCATTAGGGTATTTGTCTTTCAGTTCTTTAAATAGCGTTAAGGTGTAATTATAATGCGAGGTTTCGTAGGTAGTGCTTTGGGGTTCGTTAAGATGCGGTAGCATACCATAACACCTGCTCGCTCTTCATAAGGGTTGTAGAGCAAAGTCACAACCATATGGTATGCTTTGCAGACCCCCATAAGGGGGCCGCTCAAGACCTTATTTTGCCTAATCAGGCGTCCTCCTGTGGATTAGTATTGTCTGCATAACCTTGCATGGCTACAATACTACCGTCCCAAGAACCGTTTTCGTATGCCTCACTATGCCATCGCTTAGATTGGTTAGATAGGGTCTTTAGTAGAGTTTCGGGGGTGTAGGCGATAATGCCGTTCTTGTTCTTCTTTCGTCGAAGTACTTCATAGATTGGGTGGTCCTTGTCTGCGGGAACAATCATGGCAACTGCGGAATCAATGTATTCAAAGGCCAATCGTAGTGCTTCGGGAATTGTAGGAATAGAGCCTTGTGAAAGGTATTGTCCATAGCCAAATCGCTTTGCTTGCTTTCGTGCGTAAGTGTAGTACATGGTTAGTTCTTTGTCACTTGCTTCTGTGTCAACAGCGTCTTCAATGCAGTTAAGCAATCGGTTCTGTATCTTTGCGTCGGGGTTAGGGTTTTCTACTAAGTGAGCAGATAGCCGTACTAATTTCTTTGCGTTTTCTTGTGCTTTGGTCATAATAATCATCTCCATTAAGGTCTTGAGCGACACCCTAAACCCCACACTATTTTTATTAGGGTCTTTCCAAAGTTAATACCATATGGTTGTACTTTGCTAGACCCTAGAGGGATAGGGGGGGAGGCCGACATACGCTACAAAAGATACTATTATGCAAATTTGCGTCGAGTTGGCGTTGATGCTCTAACTAGTATTGTCACCAACTTCTCTGTCCATTGCTTGCATGCAACCTTGGGTCACTGTCTGCGCCATTCCCCCCCTATCCATTGTAAGGTCTGCCCTAGGGTCTTAGTCAACCTTTTCGGCAGGGAGTGTGTTAGTAGTAGAACTTTTCTTGGGTGGTAGTTCTGCTACTAAGAAATCCCATACATCAGCGTATGGGGATGTTTTTGTCATTCTTCATCGGAGGAAGGAGGGGTAGCGGGGCCACCATCCCCACTACTCCCATCCAACTCAATCCGTTTAGGAATAGGATTTAATAAAAAATGGAATGGACTGATTGAAATTGCTTCTAGGAGTTCATCCGTTGTTATAGTCATTGCTCGCTTTGCTGGTAAGTCATCTTGTGTCATACACCCTAACATCTCCATTATTTTCATAAGGGTATCTCCAAAGTTAATACCATATGGTTGTGAATTGTTCTTTCGTGGTGGAAACCCCGAACCCCCCGTAGGGGGCCGAGGAGTAGAACGGCGGCTTCCGGAGGGGTTCACTCTTCTTGAGTGACCTCCTCGGTGTCGGCTACGGTTGGGCTGTAGTCGGTGTTTTTGTTGTATTCGGCGGCGTACTTACCAGCCACGAATGCAACGAGCGCGGGCATTGTGAGGGTAGTAGGACCGCCCTCTGTTTTGCGGATTGGGTTGAACTGTGTACCACCTTCGCCGGTCGCGATGAAATGCTTGGCGGCGGCGTCTACTGCGTTTTCGTAGTGTTGTCGGTTAGGGTCGTTGGAGCGCATGCGCTGGACCATCAAATGGTCGGCCTTGTATCGCTTCAAGAGGGATTTCAAGTGTGACGCATCAGCCTTTCGGTAAGCGTCTGCTTGTGTGTCGTCTTCGAGTCCTTCAAGGGCGTCGGTGATTTGTCCTTGCGCTCGTGGTGTTAGGGTTGTCCAGCCTTCCGACTGGGCCTCAATTGCTTCTTTGAGTGGTGCGAAGCGGGTTAATTCCGCTTGTGCATCCCACGCTTTCTTCTCTGTTTCTGTTTTTGCTTGTGTTTTGCTCATGTTTTCACTTCCTTGGTCGGTGTTCTACTCCTCGACTACCTTAACAGCCACATTTCGGTTATAGGGTCTTTAACAAAGCGCACGACCTAATTACAGCATGCCTCAACCCTATTTTTTAGGTAGTAATAACACTAGTCAAGTAATTATTGATTTAACACTAGAGTACTCCAATTGGGCTTATATTACATATACTATAGATGATAAGTTTGAACTTTCCAGCGTGATTCCAAGTAGAATTGGAATCGAAAAGTGGCCTGAAAGGGTTAAAAACCCTGTTTTTATACATTATTCTAATATTCTAATTATTCTAATATCTATTCTATCTATGAGAGTGTGAATCTATCTATCACACACTCTCTCTAAGTATCTAGGGGTTAGAAACTTAGAAAGTTGGAAACTTGGGAGCAGTATAGCGTTTGGGATTTGGAAACGAAAATTAGAATTAGAATAATGGAATTTCGAGAGGGTCAAATGCTGTTGGTGATTTTGAGGGGGTCGGATGCTATGTGTGAAATGCTATTTTCAAAACACTACTTTCATTTTACTATTTTCAAATATAAACAAGGTCACATGGGGTTGTTTGACGCACCCTTTTAAATGAATCACAGGTGTTAGGGCATCTCGATGAGATAACCGGCGGGGCCTTCTGCTTGAGTAGGGGGCCTAACGACAACGATTGATTCTTCAATCATTACTCGCAGGGCCTCGCCACACAATATAAATGAGGAATACAAATGAAAATAATTGAATTTATGAGAAAGCATTACAAAGGATATAACGGAATGAGTAAAGACATTGGTTGGTACATGTGTGTACCAATGAATGTCATTGCCGAGGAATTGGGAATGACAGTCGATGAACTTGGAGAACAGACTTGGTACTGGAAAGGTGAAGAAGAATGATTCAAGGAACTGCTCAACAAGAAGCAATTTGGGATGAAATGCAAAACGGTAGTGGGGACATTATGGTTGACGCTGGTGCTGGCACTGGTAAGACTTTCACAATCGTAGAAGGTGCAAATCGAATGGATGGTGATATGGCGTTCTTTGCCTTCAACAGTTCAATCGCTAAGGAACTTGGTAAGAGATTGCCCGATACTGTCTATGCCGCTACATTTCATTCAATGGGTCTTAAAGTAATCAAGGAAAACATTGGCTACCGTAAGTTAGACAAGTGGAAGAGTTCAAACATCATCCGAGAAGTTATTGGCGAGAACTACTATGCACAGCCATTAGTCAAACTAATCAGTTTGATGAAGGGAGGTTTAGTAGAAGCCACTGATAGAAAATCAATCAAGGGTTTGATAGACCTCTATCACATCCAATTCAAAACAGACAGCGACGAAGTTATGGCTTTGAAGAATCTTCCTGCAATCATGCAGAAGATTAAATCTTACCATACTATTGACTTCGATGATATGATTTGGTTTCCTGTTGCACTAAACATGCCAATGAAGAAATACGATGTTGTTTTTGTAGACGAAGCACAAGACTTCAACCAAGCACAAAGAATGCTCATACTAAGGTGTCTAGATGAAAACTCCCGATGCGTTATTGTTGGCGACCCAAATCAAGCAATCTATGGATTCCGAGGAGCAGACTCTTCTTCTATGTCTTTGTTTGAAAAGAACCTTCTTCGACTAGGCCGCACAGTAAGTAAGTATCCACTTTCTTTAACATGGCGTTGTCCAACTAGTGTGGTCGAAGAAGCCAACCGATTCGTAGAAGACTTCCATGCTATGGAAGGTGCTAGTGAGGGCAAGGTAGTCCCCCATGCGGCCTTTGAGCCTGTCAAGGGTGACATGGTACTGTGCCGATACAATGCCCCCCTTGCTAGTGCATTCTACCGCTTGATTTCTAAGGGGAAATCTGCCTACATTCTAGGTAGTGACTTAGGGAAAGGGCTTGTCCAAAGTGTGAAGAAAATCACAAAGGACATGAACATGACTACCGATATGTTTGCTGAAAAGTTAGACGATGAATATGTTCGTCAACAGACTAAACTAAAGGAGCAAAAGAAGTTTGCACAACTCAATACTCTTGAAGACAGACACGAGTGTATTTGTCTTTTCGTTTATAGAACTAATACTGTAAGAGAACTCATTGCTGAAATCGAAAGAGTCTTTCCTTACAAAGATGGTAAGGGAGATATTATGCTTTCTACTGTTCACAAAGCAAAGGGACTAGAAGCAGATAATGTGTATGTCCTTGCTACTGAAAGAATGCCACACCCAAGAGCAATTAACATGCGTGAAGAAATGAACATTTGCTATGTTGCTATTACAAGGGCTAAGAAGAATCTTTACTATGTTGGTCCTAAGCCAGCAGAAGGAGTTGTACTAAATGGCTAGACATACTACAGTGACACACAGACGGAACAGAAAGAAGTTCAAAGGAAAGAATTCCTACGCTCTTTCTGCTATGGATGAATGTTTCGATAAGAAAGGGGAGTGGTATTCTAAGGACTTATTCGTAGAAGTAAAGGGCATGATTCATCCTAACCACATGCCTAGAAATGTTCATGCTATGAGTTCACTATTGCGTAGATACTATGCCAAGGCTAACAAACAAGACGGTACTTTAGGACACAGAGAATCTGCCAACTATGTAGCATTGTGGAAGAGGCGAGAAGAATGAAGGATAGATGGAATGACGACCCAGAATATTTGATTAAATTAATCAATGAATTCCATCAGTGGATGGTTTATGCTTCTACGCACAACTACAACAATACGAAGGTATTGGTTGATGCCTACAAATCGTTCTTTGAAGGACAACTAAATATGAGGGATAAAAATGAATGAAATAATTATGAAAGAATACTACGATGATATGCTTAATGAAATATTTGGAACAATTAAAATCTGCGGCTATGAGTACAGTGCTTCAAGAGCATTGTATCGAGTAGATGAAACCGCTTATCGAGTTGGAATGAGCGACTATGAAAGCGTACTCCGTGAAGCACACGAAGAAGATGGCTCTTATGCCGACCTATTTGGAGATGAAGAAGAATGAGTAAATGTACTGAATGTAATGGAACTGGAGAGCGAATTGTAGAATGTCATACCCATGATGTTCTCTACAAGGAACCCTGCTACTGTTTGTTGTGGGAAGAAAGACTCAAGGAAGAACTAGCCATTAAAATTGCTAATGTGATTTCGGAAAAGACTTCTAAGGAAAGACTCGCTTTGATGATTGCTTCTATCATCGCAGAAAAACATGGTTCCGATGAAGAATCTGTTAGAGCGTTAGAGTATAGTGTTCAACACGGCAATGCCGAATACCTTTTGAACTGGCCTCTCTTGTGAAGGCTGGTGACGAAGTGGCTAACATTAGAACTATCAAAAGATTAGAAATAATACTAAAGAATGGTAGTAAAAACACGGCGGAGATACTAGACGAGTATCAAACTCGCTGGCCGAAGGAGGCTTCGGGTGGTAGTAAGATTGGTAATCTTCTATCTCGACACAAACAATTTAAAAAAATTGGAACCGAAACGGTAACGGCTGAATTCAGCCAATACAGTTACCCCGTCAATGTATGGAAATTGACAAATGAGCGCATGGTGTAATGGATAGCATACTGGCCTTCTAAGCCGGTGATACGGGTTCGACTCCTGTTGCGCTCGCCAATGTCGAAGTGGTGGAGTAGGTCAAACACGCAGGGCTTAAACTCCTGTCCTAAATGGTTCGCAGGTTCAAATCCTGCCTTCGACACCTACGGAACAATAGCATAGTTTGGTTAATGCTCTCGGCTCATAACCGAGCGACCACAGGTTCAAATCCTGTTTGTTCCACTTATTCAAATAGTGTAGTAGTACTATCAATGACTACCGGAAGGGTGCAATGCCCTATAATGAGGAATTAAAATGAATATACATAAATTAGAACAACGAATCTTGATAAACGAACTAATGAACAAACAATCAGTAAGTAGACAAATGCTAGTAGACGCTTTGATTGCTAACGGACACTGCGGATTAGACCCCCTACCTGTGAAAAACTCAGTTAGAGCAGGAATGATTTCTTTGAAGATTAAATGCTACCATTTAGGCTTTAAACTCTTTACGATTAACATTGGTGGACCCGCCGGTATTGACTACGCAATTACGGAAGAGGCTATTGAATACATAGAAGAAAACTTCGGAGTACCGGACTACAACGAAGAGGGAGAGATGATGGGAACCCAATACCTATTCCCTCGTTTAGAGGGAGATGAGTGATTTGGGTAGAGGTGCAATAAAGAGAATCAATTGGCCTTTGATGAAAGAAAGTATTGAATTGACTTTTGCTTCTCTAGAAGATAGAGAATACGACAAGACTGAATTCTATGACATTATCATACATCACTATCGCGCACTAGGTAGAGAGAGAATAGGATATAGAGGAGCAATCCGTCAATTCTCTAGAAAGGGCGGAAAGGATACTTACAGAAGAGTGGCTCAGTGCGTTAAAGAAAGTATGATTAATAAATATGGATGGGAAACCTTCTACAAAAGAAAATATTTTTTCAGTGCTGATGGCACTAAACACATGAAAGAAAAAGCAAAAATAAAGAGGAATAAAAATGATTGAAACAAGAAGGATACTAGTACCGAGGGGTTATTTTCTCGGACCAATGACTTTGGATGAACATAACTATGAGCGACTTAGAAGAAGGTGGGCCGAATCCTGCAAGAGAGCAAGTGAACTCTTAGTTATATACACAGACGCAACAGAAGAGAGAGATATTCTCCTCCAAGAATTAAAAGAATACAAAGAATACATGAGGAATAAAAATGAATAAAACACAAGTAGAATTTAAATTGATTGACAATGAACACATGCCACCTATGGTAATTAGCATGAATGAGAACGATGAGCCAAAAGTGGTATTGAATACCCACCATAGAATTTGGATTAGCCTTAACCGCCGACTTATTGCAGGTATTATTGATAACCTACAAGACAAGATGGATGAGATTCTAAGTGGTTTCTTACTAGAACAGCGACAGAATGAGAAGATGGATTCGGAGGAATGGGTTTGAAGTTCAAAAGAGAACTAGGCAATGGCCGATGGGACCGAGTACTAAAGGAACAACTTACTTTTCTTTCCGAGGCTGATAACTACGATGATGCTAAACTAGAATGGGAGGCTACTGGTGAGTGTTGGTGGTGGAATGGTGAAGAAGATGCTACCATTCCCGAATGGGTTAGAGATTATGGCTACTGTCTTTGTGGCCACAGTATCGTTTATCACTTCGCTATTCGTAATACTATCACTGGGCTTACTATGGCTGTTGGTTCCGACCACATTAACTCTTATCTTATCTTGAAAGAGATTGAAAAGAATAGCGGAATTGATAGACAATTTATCACAGACGCTATGATTGAAGAATGGATTTCTGTTCGTATTGAAGGAATGAAAAATGTAGCATGGTGGTCTAAACACGGTGAAGATTTTGTTGAGAAGTTCACAGCAGTACGAGAATTAGACTTAAGGTTGAATGTGACTAATAATTACAGAGGTTCCAAATTACGAAAGAGAGCCAATAAAGAAGGCATGGCTTCTATTGTTTGGAGATGGAACCATCCCGAAAACCGAAGGCCTCAAATAAACGGAAGAGGTTATCCTAACAAGTCATTATTGGCCGACCTAGATTACTTTTACAGATTTGTTGGAGGAGCGACAATCAATGGCCGTTCTTTTACAGAAGAAGAATATACTGGCTATCGAAAGTCACTAGAAGATAAGAGAACCAAGTGGTCTACTAGTGAAATGTTAGAATGGTATGGTTTTTCCGATAAAGGCTATTTACAGAATTGGGAATTCCTATCCCCTGCTGAAAAGAATTTCATTAGGAAGTTGCATGATAGTTATTTGATGGCACATCGAAACTCGAATTACATGTCATTAAGTGCAGATGACATTCACACTATCAAGCGTTTTATCGAATCGCCCGATGAGTGGCTAATTGAAAAAGCGCAAGAGTTGAACATGGAGAACAGCGACATAGAAAGATTCTCCAAACTACAACTAGGACGGGCTATCGCCATAGAGCAAGCCAAACAAGGAAGGGAAAGTGACCGCTTAAATAGTGGTAGGACATGGGAGAAATGAGAAAGGTGATATTATGATTACACTACGAATTTTAAATGAAACAGGACACACACAAGTTGAGATGGCTTCTTCCGAAGTCATTGAACAAATCGACAACCATCCTACACACTGGATTTTTGTCGATGGAGAGATGATTAGCCGTCAAGACATTTCAAGTATCAATTGGGATACTGTGGCATCTATTGACCTAACCCCCGCTATTGTCGGAGGTTCTCTCTGAGGTTGTCCTCTCCCCCATAACTACAACTTTCCCCAAAGTGAAACTATGGCTCTCTTCCTAGATTTTGATGAGTGTAAGGAACTCGCTGTTCTTATTCTCAACGATTTCTTGGAAGAGAGTCACCCCGATTACAAGAGAGTAATCGACAGAATCCGCTATGAAGAAACGAGCGGAAGAGATGATAAAGGTAAATGTTACATGGTTATCTCTAGAATAAAACAAGCCCTATGGAACCAAAATATTGCAGTGGATATGGGCTTCCACGCCTACCTAGAAAGAAAGGTAGTAGAAAAACGATTTATTATTGGATATAAAGAGATGAACGAAGATGAGTAAAAACCCCGACTATACTAAGAACAATCGAGGTCAACCAATAGCGACCAAATGTAGAGTATGTGGTGGCTCTTTAATGACACCACAAGAAATGAAATTAGAGGCACATGAAAACTGCCTCAAACAATACAAATCAAAAACATATATGATGTGATTACAATGAGAACAATAAATTTTGAAATAGCCTCACAAGAAAGCAATAGAATACTAACATGCACTGTGCATTTTGAAAAAGAGGGAACGCGTGTTGAATATAGTCGACACCTTTGCTCCAACAGACACCGTATAGATGCTAGGCTGTTATATTCAGCAGACCCTATTCTAGAGAAAACTACCGAAGCATTCAGCCAAATCCTAAAGGGAGCATATAGCAGAAAGCAATACTATAGACATAGTAGAGTTAGTGAGAACGGCACTACATACACAGAATGGCCAGAAAGCAACGAATTAGTTTTTGTAGTCACCTTTAATTCTACAACTAATAGTATAGTGTCCCCTAATAGGGAGGTAGAAGTTTTAATTTCTAAGAAAGGTAGTTCCTATTCAATCAATGGACTAACTACTTCTAGAAAACACATAGCCCCTATTCTCGCTAGAATTCTTTTAGATGTTGATGCTAAAACACAAAGGAAGGAAACTGCTCTCTCAAGGAGGGAATTGAGGAACATTGTGACTTCTTCTATTCTAGTTCCGGAAGACATTAGATATGTTCTTACCTCTAGACTACCTTTTCAATATATGAAAGAAGGCCGCACTATTCAAGTCCGACTACAAGTAATGCAGATTTCCGATGATAACTATGCAATAGAAATTAGTTCAAATGTTTGGGGTAAAATATCCCAAAAGGACTTAATGACTATGATTGGTTTTTATCGTCATGGGAAGAAGGTAGGTAACTGGAAGTTCCTTAGTCCTAAAACTCTCTATACCCGTTTGATGAATAGAGAACCTACAGAAGCAGAAAATAAATTGATGATGGCTTTCTTAGAACAGAACCGCTCGGAGAAGTTAGTACAAGAAAGAGCCATGACACTTCTTGATGATTTGTTGGTTCAATATCCCGATAGAGTGAAGAGAAGTGATAACAATAACTCAATACGAATTATTGTTTCCGGACAATCATCCGACTGGCTACTTATTGGCTTGAAAGGTAATCTTGAAAATACTAGAATAGGTGTTCAAGCAGTCAGCACTCAAATGCTTAAAAAGAGTATGAAGAAAAAAGAGAAGATGGTTTGGGGCAGTACTATTTGTATAAACACCGGAGGGAAGAACCCTTCTCTTGGCGACCAATTTGCTTCTAGGATACTATCTTTGTTGAATGATAATATGACCATGAAGCGAGTTAGTACCCTTGGCGGCGCAGTAATGAGCGTTAAACCTAGGTTGGTTATGAGTGAAATAGATAAGGTAGGTGTTTCTCTAGCGGGCAAACCAAAGCGGGACCCTTTTGATAGTCAATTTGAATTAAAATATAGCGGTGAAAAAAATGCAATGCTCAGAATGCCAATCAGTACAGAATAAATTTAATGAAGCCCTAGGAGAATTAGTTTGCGAAGACTGCGGTTTAGTTCTAGTGACCGAACCCTTTGAACAAGGAACTTATCTACAGGACAGCCAAGGTTCTATTATTAGAGAGCGTTGGTCTACCAACTTACACGAAATGGGACTACAGACTATAAAACCAAAATCATTGGCATTTGCTCAAATTGAAAACAAAGCAGTGTATAAAGGAGTTTCAATGTGTAGGTTACTAATGGCTTCTTTGAAAATACCAAGGTCTTCTGTTATCTTTGCGTCCGTAGAGGAATTGTATTTGTCATTATACAGAAAACACACTTTCTCCACAGTCCCTCTTGAGAATAGAGCGGCGGCACTAGTCTATTATTGTTTGAAGAATGAAGCACTACCTTTCACACTAAAGGAAGTGTGTGCCGAATTTGAGTGTAATAGAAGGGTTGTGTTTAAGTTGGCTAAGAAAATAGCAAAGGAAGAAAACAATACTGGGGTCTTTTTGGTAAAGGAATGTAGACCTTTTGCTGAAAAATACGCCATGTTATTGACAGAAGAACTAACCCACTACCCCTCCTACTTAGGGAAGGTTTCGCAGTTATCAATTTATTTTGATAACTTGCTCTCTAAATCTAATGAGAATATCAAGCCAAGCACTCCAGCCGCCTATTGTTCAGTTGCGGCTATTATGGAGAATATGAACATAACGAACAAGAAAATAGAATCGGTTAGTGGTATTGGGTATGATGCCATTGGCCGAGAAGTCAAAAGACTTCTAAAAATAATTAATACCAATAAAAAACAAATAAAAGGAAAGGGAATAGAATGCCTAGAAAAATACTGATAATCGGAGCCGGTGGAATTGGGAGTTATCTCATTGACACCTTGAACAACCTAACAGGGAACGGAAGTTATGAACGGGAACTCTACGAGATTACCGTAAGTGACCCCGATACTGTTGAAGAAAAGAATGTGACCTATCAACGGTTTCATGTAGATGATGTTGGAGTCAATAAAGCGTTAGTTATGAAGATGAACTATGAACAAGTAAAGATTAGAAATAAATATCCAATCCTAGTTGACGACCAACTGAAAGGATACGACTTAGTGATTTGTTGTGTTGATAATTTGAACACACGACGGATGCTATACAAGGCCAATGTAGAAGAAGTAAAGTGGTTAGACCTTCGCTCTCAAGGAAGGAATGCGGCACTTGTTTCTTATCAAGCAGAACCTTCTTCTTACGACACACTATTAGCAGGTCCGGATGGTTCCTTCTCATGCCAAGGAGATTCTTGGGATGGTAGCAAAGAAGGTATTCACTTCATGCATGCTGTAATTGCTAGTATTGGCGCACAGTGGATGCAACGATGGTTTGCTGGAGAGAGCGTTAATCCGTTTATGGTGGTGAATGTATGAAGTGCTGTATTTGCGAAGGAGAAATACAAGCGCACAGCCATAACGGTAAAGTCTATTGGACGGAAGGGCATAACGCACAACCCTTGGTAGATGGCCGTTGCTGTGACGACTGTAATAATTATGTGGTCGGATTTAGAATATTCTGTTTCACCAGTCAAACTCTAGATAAAAAGGAGTATGGAATACAAAGACTACGACACATACAAGCGGCGGTCAACCACCAAGTAATTAAAATCAAGGAGGAAGAGGAATGAGTAAAAGCGGAGATTGGTACATTAAGGTACATGGAGAAGACGATGATAGACATGATTGGGGCGAAGCAGAAGCAGACCATGAAGCGCACTGTCAAGGTCTAATAGAGAAACTAATTAGAGATAATTTCGATGGTGTTTGGTCGGAAAGAAAGTTCACCGAGGCTATTTGGAAAGCATCTACTGAAATCCTTAATGGGTTAGAAGTACAAGTTGTTGTAGATGGTAAAGATAACCTACACATTTCTTTTGGTACTGCCGGATTTGTTTCCTTCAAGGTTGACCCTGTTGGAATGACTCTACCGATTAAGTGTTGGATTCATACTCATCCGTTTGGTGTGGCTTATTTTAGTGGCACTGATTGGAATACTGTTGGTAAGTGGGAACCTTTGATGCACAATGCAATTGTTCTAGGTGGCATAGGCCACTATGGTATTTGGAATAATAAGCACCCCAAACATCTTGATATTTATCGTAACTTTGAATACGACAGAAGGCAACATAAGCGAGAATACAAACCTGCTGAAATTAAAACTACTATCAATGAAATGCTACTAGAGAAGAATTGGGATGGAGATGAAGAAGAATGATTGACACAGACAAATACGGAATGGCGACTGAAGAATTACTTAAGAGATACAGCAACCTTTCGGTTGATGATTACAAAGAACTACTCGCAGAAGTCAAGAGGCTTAACCTGCGTCTTGTTGAAGCCGATTGTCTTACAGATACGCTTCAAACAATCGCTGATAATCAAGCCGCAGAAGTCAAGCGACTACGGATGATTGTCGCCCGACTTGAAGACGCCCGTATTGAATCAGCATCCATGTATGATAGACCAAAACTATTCCACGCAGTTCGTGAGATATACGAACAAAGGCTACAGGATATTTACCAAGAAAAGAGGGAAGAAGAATGAATATATTTGCATTAACCAAAGACCCAGTACTATCAGCACAACAAATGCTAGACAAACATGTAGTGAAGATGCCAACTGAAAGTTGTCAAATGCTACACACGAATTCCCTTTACTTTATGTTTTGGGAATGTCACGGCAGAGAGCCTTCTTTGAGAGAACTGAAAGAGTTCCACAAAGAATCTCACTTCAACTATCTAATGAAACCTGCTATGTTGAATCATCCTAGCACTATTTGGGCTAGACAAAACAAAGCAAATTACATGTGGCTATACAATCATGCCATTGCTCTATGTAAAGAATACACATTTAGGTATGGTAAGATTCACGGTACAGAAAAAAGAATTGGCGACAGTTTCACTTTCTCTTATGAAGAAGAAGACTTGACTCCCGTATCTATTGCTATGGCAGATATTTACCGACTACCGAAAGAAAGACACAGTTGGGACTTTGTTATCAAGTCCTATCGCCACTATTACCTACAGGGTAAGTGGGACTTCGCCACTTGGAAAAAGAATAGAAGACCGGAATGGTGGCCGGAAAATCACTATCATAACATGATAAAGAATAGAAAACCCGTTGGAGGTAATTAAAATGAAATATACACACGAAGATATTGGAAAAATAGTTGAGGTTACAACACCGGACGGAACTTACATAGATGAAAGAGTTGTTACAGTACACTGTTCTGTTTGTGGTGCTTCTTTCATTGGGTTGATACGACAAGCCGGAGGCTTTCTCGCTGGCCATACTTCCTTTCATACTTGGGAATTTCAAATGGAAATGGAAGCCGACAACGGAATGACTACTTGATATTGTAGGTTAAATACTGAAAGGAGATGAGATAATTATGAAAGCAGTTGGAGATTGGGTAGTACTTAAAACAGAAGAAGAAGTTAGCGGGAGCGGTATTGTTTCTATAAATGACAATATTTGCTTGGTCGTTGATTGTAATTATGAAACTAGTATTATCGGAAAAAGGGCAATTTACAATGCTAGCGGCAATCACTTTACCTACAACGAATACATCATTGTTCAATGGAAGGATATTATGGCGGTGGTCGAGTGATTCTAAATGGAAAGGAAGTAGGAGAAAAACTACTAGAAGGAATTAGTTTAGTTGCAGATACAGTGTCCCCGACCTTCGGACCACAAGCAAAGACCGTAATTCTACAGGGCAACCCTCCCGTTGTCATAAACGATGGAGTTACTATTACTAGGTATGTTCGTTCGGAAGACCCCTACGCACAATTGGGAGTACAACTAGTTCAAGACTTAGCATCGAAGGCCCAATCAAAAGCAGGTGACGGTACTACTACTGCCTGTATCTTGGCTAGGGCTTTGTGTAAATCACTACATGAATTTAGAGATGATAGGAGTATTCACGAATGGAGAAACTACCTAACAAATGTCAGAGATGGACTCCTTGGTTATTTGGATAGCAAAAGTATTCCTGTTGATGATGATGATATTCAAAAGATTGCCACTATTGCGGCCAACAATGATGAGAAACTAGGTGAACTTATTGCCGAGGTTTTCAAAGCAGTTGGCAGAAACGGAGTAGTTTCAGTAGAAGAAAGTCTAGACTTGAATACTTCCTTTGAGATTAAGGAAGGGTTAGAATTAGAGAGCGGCTACATTAGTCACCTATTTGCTAATCGTGATAATGGAGATTGTGTTTTAGAGAATCCACTCATCCTATCCACTAACAAAATCATTAGAAAGTTTCAAGATATTTTACCTGCTTGTGAATACGCTTCACAAAAAGGAAGACCCCTTCTATTAGTCTGTAGAGGATTGCAGAACCTAGCACTACAAAATGTGCTATTGAATGTAGCACAAGGTAGGCTTGATGTTGGAGTTATTGAAACACCGAACTATGGTGACGCCCAACTAGATGAACTAAAAGATTTGATTGCAGTAGTAGGTGGTAAGGCCTACGCAGAAGAAGCAGACGACGACCTAAGAATAGTCAACGAGAATACTCTAGGCAGTTGCACTAAAGTTGTGATTGATAAAGTCAAGACTACTATCATTGGTGGTGAAGGAGGAGAGGCAGTTGTTGAAAGAATAGAAACCTTGAGAAAACTTCACGAATTGGGTACGAATGACTTTGTGAAAGAAAGCATCTCTAAAAGAATCTCTAGACTTAGCGGAGGTATCGCAGTAATCCGTGTGGGTGCTGGTTCTTCTGTTGAAATGAGAGATACTAAAGAAAGACTTGACGATGCGCTTAACGCTACTAAGGCGGCATTGGATGGCGGGTATATTGTTGGAGGAGGATTAACTCTATCACAGTATTATCCATATTGGAAACATGAAATGCCTTCCGATGATTTCATGTCTAAGAGTGTACTTTCTGCACCAATAGAAACTCTCTTGAATAATTGTGAGTTTGAACTAGAGAACGAACAAGTATTAACGGGTTGGATGGAAGGAGGAAGTCAAGGCTTTAATGCTAAGACAATAGCCATTTCCAATCTTTTAGAGGATGGAATTATTGACCCAACTCTTGTCACAAAGAGTAGCGTTTCTGCGGCCTTCTCTATTGCGATGATGTTTTTAACAACCGATGTAGCCGTACTTCTTGAGTGATACTATGAAGAGAGCCGTGACCGTGACCTTACCCGCTCCCTATGCGGCAGAAATAGCCTGTCCCATATGCGAGGGAAATAAGTGCCTTGTTTGTAAAATGACTGGCACTATGAAAATTAATGTCGCACCAAAGATACCAATACAAAGAGCGCACATCATCAAGTATGTTGTTGATAACTTAGTAGAGGTATCCGCAGAAGTCACAAGAATGTATGGTTTAGTTCCGGAAATAAATACTATCGAAATGGTCGAAATCAATGGAGAACAGTATGAGATTGTTCAAATTTCAAGCATAGGTGGGGCGTGTTGGATTGCCAACTGCCTATCTAATTTAGAATCTCCACAGTACTTCACTAGCAGGAAAGCCCTTGCTACCTTTAAGGAGGGAATGCAAATTGAGTGAATTAGCATTCGTGGGAGAAATACCTAGAAACAGCGAAGACTCGATAAGAGTCTACCAAGGACAGTATTGGAAGATTGATGTAATAGATTGTCGTTGGTATAACAATGATAAACCTACTAGGAAGGGAATACGAATGAACAAAGAGGAAGCCCTACTTCTATATCATATGCTAGGAGAAATATTGGAGGAAGAATAATGCGAACATTAAGAAATAGAACCAAACAGAAGAACTTTGTAAGTTGGTGCAAGACTGTAGAAGTATCACAAGAATTACCCGAAAGAGAAAGAAAGAACTTTATTGAATCTTGGCCGGTAGTTGCTAACTCAAATGATTTGATAAGAGGAGCGTTCGTTTCTCATTGGAGTATAATTCTAGGGGGAGAGATAAATCACATAGCATTACCTGTGACTATCGGGACTCTAACTTTTATGCAGTACGCCGCAGACCAACAAGGACTCAAAGACCTATCCAATACAATCAATGCTATGATTGCTAACATACCTAGAATACACAATGAGATTCTTTCGGATGGGGAAAAAGATGAAGAAGAGTGAATGGGTTGAATTGGCGGGCTATCTTTGGTTTCTTAAAAGAACTAAGCAAGGCAAATTCGAACATATAGAAGAACTGATTAAACTCGTAAATACTAAAATATTCACGGCTGGAGTAGAAGAAGTAGAGGTGGAAGAGAATGACATTGAGCCACTTAGCAAGACTGTGCGAAACGATGCAGAAAAAAACAACAGCACAACAGACTCGTCTAATTCTTCAAGCGTTTGGTTCTAAACATATCCAACCTTTACAATTGCTAAAGATACTAACTCTAGATTTAGATAGTTCCCATATTGGTAAGCACAAGACAAAGAAGTGGATTTGTGAACACTTTGGCATATTCATAGAAGAGTTGGAAATATACGGGGATGATTTGGGTAGAGCCGTATTCAATCTAGAAAGAGATAAACAGAAGACAGCCGACTACAGCCTAAACATGGTTATGCGACTTCTAGAAATGGATTGTAGACAGAAGGGTTCCTTTGAATTATTCTCCGAAGTTCTAGAAAGCCTTTCTTCACTTGAAAGAAAATGGTTTCTTTCTTTTTGGCTAAGAGAACTTAGATTGAAAATGGACAAAAATAGAATTGTAATTAACTGCTTAAGCAAGTATTTCAACTTAGAGCGGTCTTCTGTTGAAAGGGATTCTAAGATGCACGAACTAGATACTATGTATCATGCGTATTCTAATGACAGGAAATTGAAGAATAAATCTACTCATGGTTTATTCATTCCACCTATGCTATCAAAGTCGAATACTAAATGGAGTAAGTACAGGCAACCTACTAATTCTATTTGTGAATATAGATATGGTGGAATAAGAATACAGATTCATAAGAAAAATAATAATACTATCTTCTTCAACAGAAAGGGCAAAATACTCACCTTGCCTACAAAATTAAAACAAGAGATAAACGATTTCTCATCGGACTTTATTTTGGAGGCTGAACTCTATTGTGTAGACTCGGATGGAAAACCGAAGGACTACTACGAAGTCTTGAAAATACTTCATAACAACCATGCTCAAACACAGAGCAATCTAAAGTATGTAATTTTAGACTGCCTATCGAAGGATGGTAGGTGTATGATGAATATGGCCTTCTTAGATAGGCTCAAGGCAATAGAAACCCTACCCTGCCTCCCAACTAGGTCGGAAGAAAATGAAGACTCTAAGGCCTTCTACAACCAAGCAATTAGTGACGGGTTTGATGGGATACTCATTAGGGACTTAGATGCTAAGTACCTCCCTAATGAAAAGAGTGTAGCAGTGGTGATACATTCTCCTCCTAGAATAGACTTGAACTTGGTAGTCATAGGGGCGAAAGTAGATTCTAAAAATAACTTCTCAAGTTTTGAAGTAGCCTGTAGAAAGGAAATTGGATATGTTTCTCTTGGTTTCGTTTCTGGCCTTTCTACAATAGACCACAAACTTCTTTCTAACATGCTAAGGAAGATAATTTCTTCCTTCAATAATAATAAATATTCCTTCCTTCCTAGAGTAGTCCTACATGTAAAGGCAGAAATAATAATGAAAAAGGACGATAAGTATTCCCTAAGATTACCTAGAATACATGCAATACGAAATGATAAGTATGCCATAGATGCTAGTACTATTCAAGAAGTCGATACTACAGGGGGCTTTTGAATTAACTCTATAGCAGAAGATATTATTCGCAAATACGGAAAGGCAACTCAATTTGTCTTTCTTTTAGATAAAGAAATGACGACTAGAGATGCCTTCCTAATAGGACAAGTCAACGGCAAAATGATGGAAAGAAGAGAAATGACATCCCCAAGTACTATTCACTTAGAAGAGATTAGTAGGGGCGTTGGTCCCTATGAAGGATATATGGTACTTACAATAGCGGGAAATCAACTAGATTCGGAAGCCTTTATTCTAGCCAACATAGTTTCAACTATACAGCAAAACTACGAATACATAGGAGCAGTGGTCCGTAGTGCTGAATAAGAATATCTTAGTTGGTATTCTTTTGTGCAAACCAACATATAACATAGAATTGTTTAGAAACCCGAATTCTAGATTAGGTTATAGTGTTAGGCCTCTCACAGTAATAAGAGGAAATTTACCACTCCTTCATCAAATCAATAGAACTCTTTCTCTTTATGGAATATCCAATTCAGTGAAAGAAGTTGAAAGTAAAAAAAGACCAAAACCAATACTGGTAATTAGGGGCATTGAAAACAATGCAAAGACGATGGCTCTTATCCCCGAACACCTATTACGATTACAAAATCATATTCAAGAACACAATGATGTTGTTCAAATGCTAGTTAGAAAGGAACATTTAACACTAACTGGAATAGAAAATATAATGAAAATTAGAGGAATAATAGATGGCACTAACTACGATTGAAAATAAGAAACCAACAATAATTGTCGGGAAAACAGGAACAGGAAAGAGTACGCAAGCAAAAGAAATACTACCTAATGCTATAGTTCTTTATGCTGATGAAATGAAGATACGAGATGTACTTTCCTTTCCTTTGGAACTAGGAATCATAATTGAAGATGTTCATTACAAACCAAAGACTGATGACATTCTAAATGTCTTGAGAAAGTACCGAGGAACTATCGTACTAACAAGTATAAATCAAAAATCAATACCTAATGAAATCAAAAATATGGTTAAGATAAAAAGAGCAGGTAAAATAAACTACAGACAAGAACAGTTTGCAGAACTCGCCCCTAGAAGTCAAGAGCCTAATAATTTAGAACGAGATGTATTCTCTTTAGTATTGGACTATCTAAGAGAAAGCGATAGAGAGAAGGTGTTAGAACTAATAAAATTCAACAAACCCTCCGATGTTCAATTCATAAGTTGGTTGGCTGAAAACATTCATCCTAACCGCCTACTCTTCATAGATACTATTGTGAAGAGAAGATGGTCACTCGCCTATTTTCAAGAGATGTTAGCATACTCCCATAGTGGTAAATCCTTTACTAGACCACGAATGCCACAGCGAAGAGCCTACTCCAAAGTACCTAGTTTTTGTAGAAGGTTAGGATTGAAAGGTGGTGATGAACGATTACTTAGGCAGTTGTTCAAAGACGAAGACTTCGCTAAGTTTGCCAAGACTAGGTTGAATAATGCAGAATGCAGAATACTAGGTCTTGGTGAGAAGAAGAAAAGAAAGAAGAAAAGGAAAACAGTAAAGCCAATGGCTTTGGGGGAATTCTAATGGCAAGCGTTGTAGTCATTAGGCACTTAAAAAAATACTTAAGAAGTGGACCTAAAACAACGGATGAGATTTACAATCATCTTAATTCTAAACTAAAGTGGGGCATTACTATGCCCGAACTTAGTAAGATATTACCTAGATATGCCCGTTTAATTTCAATCGAAGAAGGTTGGAGGAATATAAATTGAAACACATAAGATTAACAAATAAAATAAAGACCTACTTAAAAGAAAACGGACCAAAAAATACTAGAGAAATACAGGTTTATTGTTCTAGTTTAAGGAATAAAAAGACTGGCTCAAGGTCCAATGTAATGTTTCATCAAAATATGAATGTGATTGGAAACCTAATGCGAAGAAAATACTTCGTAAAGATTGGACACGATAAAGACATTGCCTTGGATATTTGGGAAGTAAAGGAGGAATACAAATGAAACATAAAAGATTGCAGAATAAAATAATCAAACTACTAGAAAACGAAGGGAAGCCGATGAACACCAAACAAATTGTAGACTATTTATCTACATTGAAAACAACTCAAGTTGTCAAGAATAAGAATACCATCTACCATTACGAATCGGAAACTACCTTTTGGCAACAACACAAAAGAGTGGTGGGTCAAATAATGAAGAGAAAACAATTTGATAACTTAGGCTATGATGATGAAACTAGAACTAGTGTTTGGGGATTGCGAGGTGTAGCGTATGCTATGGACTGAAAAGTACAGACCAAGTAAATTATCCGATGTTCTAGGACAAGAGCATTTTGTCATGGATGCTGAACATTGGGTATTGAATAAAGAATGTCCTAATCTTTTGCTTTATGGTAATTCGGGAACTGGTAAAACAGGAGCCGCAGTTGCCTTAGCAAATGCTATTCTAGGAAAGGATGCACTCTCAAATTTCTTTGAGATAAACGCTTCCGATGATAGAAGACTAGAAACTGTTAGGACTAAAATCAAAAACATAGCGCAGGAATCTTCGATTGGAGATGTACCTTTTAGAATAGTCTTATTGGATGAAATGGATGGTATGACTAATGATGCACAAAACGCATTAAAAAGATTGATGGAGCGTTATGAATCAAATATACGATTCATCATTACTTGTAATAATCGGAACAAGATTATCTATGCTCTACAATCTCGTTGTGCTAACTACTTCTTCAAAAACCTCACTTTTGAAGTGATTGAAGAAGCAATTGTCAAAATCCTAGAGTCCGAAGGACACCCTGCGCCCGAAGAAATAAGGCAGTTCATATACTCCTTCAACGGTGATATGAGAAGGACACTTACCGAACTACAGGCGTCAATCGCATCCGGCATACGACTGACGACTCAAATCGAAAAAGGCCTAAAAAAGTACGAACAGATTACAATGAACATATTGAATAACAATCCAAACGAAGCACTGAAAAATCTACACAATCTAATCTATGAAGGAATCTCCACTAAGGAGATTTGTATAGGGTTGCATGATTATATCGTTTCTTCGGAAATGGATAGCAACAAAAAACTGAAATTCCTACGAGTGATTGGTGAAGGAGAATGGCGTTCCCACAACATGACCCCTAAATTACTTGTATCATGGATGGTGGGAAACTTACAATAGGAGGTAAAAAAAATGCAAAACGAAATAAATAAAGCGGCAGAGAAGTTAGGCATCTCGGAAGAAGATGCACAACTGAAATTTGAAGAGATATGCAAAACGAATGGTGTAGAAACCGACTCGACCCTAGCAAAGGGTCTGTGGCGAGCCTACGCTCATCAACAGATAAGCATGAAAAAGAGAACGAACAACAACACCGAGCGTAAATCCTTTGGAAATACGGCTTTCGGTTTCTTTGTTTCCCTAGAGGAACCTAGAGATATGATGGCCTACAACCGAAGAAAGGCGATTGAAGAGTGGAAGAGAGATGCTTACAAGGCTTACCAAGATGGCTTTGTCGCAACTGTTGAAGAAACCGAAGATGGCAACTACACTGTTAGTAGAGTGTTCGATGGAGAAGAACAGACTAGAACTCTAACAGTACTAGCAGAAGGAGCAGAAACCTTAGACGACGGAACCATTGTAATTCCTTTGGATGTTACTAAGCGTTATACTAACGGTGGAGAAAACAAGAACTACGGTAAGCCCTTGGCTAAGGAACTAATGCGACGAAGTGGAATTTTTGTCGGAAAGGTTGGTGATGATAGCGACTACCAAATGTATCACTTCTCTTACAAGAATCAAAACGGTGTTGACTTCTTACCAAGAACCTTTGAATTCATCCACATGCCAGTCATTAAGGATAGTAATAGAGAAGGCTACATCTACGGCTACACTAAGAAGACTCTAGAAGGTTGGGAATACAATGCAGAGATGGACCCCGAAGGTGACAACCACAGGGAAACTCCAATGACTCCATATCAATTGGCTAGTAGTGTTTTAGCAGACAAGATAGTTTCGCTATCTCTTCTTGACGATAGACACATGGAACAGCGTGACCTACCATCAGTCGAGAGATTTGTGATTACTATGGGTACAGTGTGTAACATGAACATGACCCCTACTTCTAACGGAAATAGAATCTTGAACATTACTGACCTTAATGCAGACTTCGACTACGATACTGATGGAATGACTACTTGTTGGGTTCCTCAACATATCGAAATTGACTTTGGTATTGGTTCCGAAATTGTTGCTGTTGGTCGTACTTCTATGCGAGAAGGTGACGATGGCATGGAACCTTCTACAATCAACATGTCCGGTCTTTTAGTGACTGAGAGAAAGGGACAAGTCGTTGAGATTGCTGACGATGAAGAAGAAAACCTTGATTGGTTTTAAGTCGGCTAATTAACTCTAATGTGCGTGTGCAAGCAAGTTACCATACAATGTTGCTCAAGTGGGTGCGAAGCCCACTAACACGGTGAAAACTATGACGGAACTAACAATAACTGAAACGATGATTAAAACAAGCAGGGCAATTATTTCTTTTAGGAATATTGCTCACATTTCTTGGAAGGAAGATAGAAAATACAAAGCAGAAATAAAAAATGATGAATTATTCTACGATGTTAGAATTTATTCTAATGCGGACGCTATTCGACAGATTATGAATGAAGCAGAATTTATCAAACTACTGGCCAACTATACTAATTGGGTGAACTCTAATGAGTGATACTATTAGTTTTGAAGATGGTTTTCTTACTAAAGAAAATACTTGGACTGTGTGTATGACTGATATTCAGTTTATCACATGGAAAGAAAACTACGAAACTGGTAGTTATTTTGTTAAACTCCATATCGGAGATAAAGAAACAAGACTACAATTAGACACAGAAGAAGAAGTGGAAGAACTAGTCCGAGAATGGACAAAATCAAAAGGTGAATAAAAATGCAAAAAAGAAAAGAAGAACAAACGGAGATTGACATTGATAGCATGAGGGCTAAGATTCTAGCACAAACTAAGATGGCTAAGGATGCTCCTAGGAGAATGCGACTAGGAATAGAAGGAGATGCTAAGACTGGTAAAAGTGGAATAGCAATGGATACTGATAAGCGAACTTTCTACTTAGATGTAGATGACGGCGGAGTACCAACATGGAAAGCAAACCACGATTCTACTGAAAGAATTACTATCTACAATCCAGCAGAATATGGAGAAGATGGAGAACTACTACCATACCAAACACAAGGAAACATTAGGTCATTTATTGCTCTAGCAAGAGAAGCGGCTAAGACAGAAGAGATTCTATTTGTTTGGGATGGAATTGATACATGGCTTGAGTACTGTACTCTTTACATGACAGGAATGGAGAATGCTAGAATGCGCCCTATGAAGACAGCAAAGCAACAAGATTGGTGGCAACGAAACAATCCTTTTAGGCAGGTTCTAAAGGAAGCGAAAGCGATTGACTGCGACCAAATTTACATTACTCACACTAAGCCGCCTTTTAGAGATGAAGACCCTCAACCAATTTGGAATAAATGGGACTCTCATCTTTGGAGTGTAATACGAACTACACAAAGGAATACTGTTAAGGGAATGGAATACGAAGCCTATGTGAAGAGTAGTAAGTATTTCCCTACTCTCTTAAATAAGAGATTCAATGTCTTGACCGTTAGCCGAGAAGGTGAGGTTACATGGAAGGGCCTAGACTGTGTTAAGAGTGGTGATATTTGATGCAACTTAGAGTTGAATCAAAAGAACTTCTAGATGCAATTACAAGTGTGAAAGGTGCGGGAAAGTACTCTGTTGCTAGCGGTCTTAAGGGCGATAGCATTGGGGACTTTACTTTCTTGGTACAACATAATGATTCATTAGAAGTTTGGAACGCTGATGCTGGTTTCATTCTTAGGGTTTCTATTCCTCTTGTTGAGGTTTCTCAAGAAGAAGCAAATACAGTTTGGACACAGGCTAAAGATTTGGGCGTCAATGCAACGCTAAGAATATCGGAAATAATTCCAATCTTGAAGAAATTTAAAGGGCAGATTACTATTGAAGGTGGTACTAGACTAACCATTACAGATACTAGTTCTAACCAATTTACTCTAAATACAGTACAGGCCCATCCTAGTTTAGATGTAATCCATAGAGTTTCTGCAATGAATCGTCTAATCGTAGATGAAGGATTTCCATACTTTAACACTACACAATACGAAGGCTACATTTCTATGGACGCTAAGGTATTCTCTAGAACAATGGAGTTCTGTGAGTTAGTGGGTACAGGAATCTACGAAATAGACTTCAAGGCTCAAGTTGATACACCTACATTACAATCTCCTTCTGTTCGTTTTTCATCTACTGATAGGGGTCGAAAGTCCTACTCACATATACTAACTACAGAAGAACTACTACACTCAACAGGGCAGTCTGCTACTGTTCTTTTCAGTGGGCCTATCCATAAATTCTTCAAGAGTGGAACTATTGAGTTCTATTTGAAAGATGCCTTCCCACTTCTTTTAGTGGGAGAAGACCGACTATTGATTAAAACGCCAAGACTAGAAGAGTGATTAAATGATAATCTCACATAACAATTCAAATATTTACATATCGTGGAGAGAAAATGGTACTAAGCACAGTTCTACTATTCCGTTTCGCCCATACTTTTTTGTGGAAGAAACTAGCAAGGAACCCCCTACTTACCAGCCTAGTAAGTACATTACTAGGGAAATAGAATACGAGAGAGGCGATTGGGTCAATCTTGAAGGTACTCGATTAAAGAAAGTCTATGCGGAACTGCCGGAAGACTTGAGGAATTTGAAGAATACTTTTTCTAGAACTTACGAGGCTGATGTACCTTACACCTACAGATATTGTGTAGACCGATTAGAAGAAATCAAAGAGTACGATATGCGTAAGTGGTATTGGGATATGGAATGGCAACAAGGTGGAGAACACCATGATGAGATTACTACTATTGTAATGTATGATAATTACGATAAGGAATACCATCAGTGGGCTTGGTTCCCCGACCAAGGCCCGTATGTCTACCACCCCTATACTGATAAATCAAAGAATCTATTTGTCTTTAGGACAGAAGAAAAAATGATTGAATCTTTCTTGACTACAATGATAGAGAAAGACCCCGACATGTTAATTGCATGGTTTGGTAATTGGGCTGACCTTCCTAAGTTGTTTTCTAGATGTGCCTTCTACGGTATTGACCCTAGCATTATTTCTCCATTAGGAGTTGTTGATGGAATAAAGGTCAAGGATGGTAAGGTAAGATTTACGAAAGAGGAGAACGGCTATCATGCTACTGCTCAACCTATCCGAGGTAGGATTACACTAAACTTGGATATGGCCTTTGAAAGACAATGGAATGATGCACAGAAAGGGACACTACCTAGCCTATCTCTAGATTATGTTTCTACTGCATTATTCGGTGAAGGTAAATCTAAGGAAACTAAATTTGAAGATGCTAACGAGTTTTATCGTAGAGGTTGGTTAGAAGATACCGAGGCGTATTTGAAGTATGCTTTGATAGATGTAGAACTACTAGTAAAGATTGATGAAACTAACTTCTGTAGTGAAGCCATTCTTTCTTTACAGCGATTACTAATTGCTCCTTTCGATGCTTGCTTCTTTGCTTCTAACATGGGTTCAATCTATTTTATGAGAAATGCTTGGTGGAAAGCCCCAACAGGAGAGAAGCCTAAGTTCAAAGTCTGCGATAAGTGTAGTCATAAGAATCCAAACGAGAAGACACTAAGAGAGTGTAAGAAGTGTGGAGCAAGCCTATCTTATTCGGGTGCTATGATTTACAATCCTACTGACGAAGGTACTAACGGATTGCATTACAATGTAGCCGCCTTTGATTTTGCTGGTCTTTATCCTAGTATGATTATCGCTAGGAATATCTCATTTGAAACTCTTACAGAAGAGCCAACGCTATTCAGTGCTGACTTGAATACTCCACAGAATCTACAACCTGTAGCAGAAGACTACGAGAAAGATATGCGCTATTTCAAGACTGACAAATTGGGATTATTGCCTCGCTCTCTTATCGACTTGAAAGAGTTGAGAGGCGAGTACAAGAAGTACATGAAGGAGGCTAGGAAGGCTGGAGATAAGGAGGCTGTCGTTAAGTGGAACAACAACCAAATGGCTGTAAAGCGTTTGATGGCTTCCTTCTATGGTATCCTTGCCTTCAAGGGATTTGGTTGGGCGAATGTAGACCTAGCCGCTAGTATTACTGCTAGTGCAAGAGAGGCTATTCGTAAGGCCGCATTTACAGCAAGGGAGATGGAAGGATGATACAGAAACACAAAGATTTAGGAGATTTAACTACTACAAATACTGAATGGTATAGACCTCTTTATTCCCATTGGAAACAAAAAGAACTAGATAAGTTTGAAGAAGAAAATGGCGTAGTATTTTGCGTTGTTGAGCAAAATGGTGGATATGGCGGCACTTGTGTTTGGGGATTCTCTAAACGCAGACCACTTGAAAGTCTAATTAAAGAGAACGGTAAAGTTCTACACAAAGAAGAAAAGTGGAATGGGAAATATCTAGGTATTCGTTTTTCTAATGAAAAGGTAATAAAATACGAACCAAACTATAATGATGAAAAGGAATTAGATTATTTTGATAATTTGCCTCTTGTTATATGTAATGTTGGTCGTTGTGAAGGCATCATTAACATGGAAGGAGATAGATGCGATAAAGGACAATATGTGGAAGGTTTTTGCTCTACCTGTAAGAAATATAATGATAAAGTTAAGGCAGGTAAATTGCGAGAATGCAAATACTGTTCTAGCACTTATCATTCAACAAGAAGTTGTGAACAAAATCCCAAAGTAATAGCAGAAAAAGAAAGAATTGACGCTATATTGAGAAGAATGGAGATGAAAATATGAAGTGCATAAAACCAATGATACACAGACCCGAATTTGAAAGTAGTCGTCACTGTAAATTATGTGAAGCAGAACGAATTATCAAAGAGATTACGGGTGAGGAAGAATGATTGAAATAGTAAAAGCCTTCGCCCTAGAAACATCAAAGGTGATAATAAATGAGTGACAGATGTGTTAGATGCAAACGCAATGTGAGGACTACCCATCCTTCAAAGTGTTACTGCTTCTCATGCTATGTCAAATACTACAGGAGAACTGTAGTCAATAATAATAAAAGAGGAATAAAAAATGTTTAATTTAGATGAATTAATTGAAGTACAAAAAACAACAAACGGAACACTCAGCGAACTACTGGCTAATGTCAAGAGAAGCAATAAGATTTTGATGATGGTCAACATTGTCAACATTGCCACTATCGTCACCTTATTGGTGGTGGTGCTTTGATACCAACTCTTCTAGTATTTGCACTGATGTTCGTTTGGTTAGTGACTCTTATTTGGTTTTTTGATAAGTGTTATTGTGATGTTAATTGGGCCATAAAAACTTCCAAGCAAAACAATAAAAGTTTTAGTTGGGAAGATGTTTTTGGAGGTGAATAATATGGAAGTAGTTTATGGACACACAGACTCAATCTATGTCAAGGTAGATTCTATAGAGTCGGCTTTTTCATCCCTTGAAAAAATAAATGAAGAAGTTAGAACTATCTTTCCTAATTTACTAGGCCTAGAAGAACACCCCGTTGTTTTAGAATTTGAGAAATACTTTGAATCATTAGGTGTAGGAATTACAAAAAACAGAAACGCTGGATTAATTTCTTGGGAAGATGGCGTTTGGTTAGACGAACCTAAATTTACCCTAACAGGATTTACTTCTAAGAGAATTTCCGAAGCAGTGATGGCAAAAGAAGTTCAAACAGTAGCCCTCAATATGTGGGTTTCCGGTAAATCGGAACACGAAATCGTACAATATGCTAAGTCTGCTTATGTTAAAGTACTGAATGGAGAAATTGATTTCCGAGAAGTGGCAAAAAGAACTAGACTAAAGAAGGAGAGATTTCAAGTCAAGTGTTCTTGTAATAAGAAGTACGACATTAGGGAGATTTCTTGGACTGATGGAGAGTTCTATTGTAGCAAGTGTGCCAAACACCCATCTACTTTCTTAACAACCAAAGGAAAGAAACCAACGATTAGTGAAGGTATTGTAGGGGTGTTGTATTCTATGCAAGAAAGGAATCTTGTCTTTGAAGACTCTTATGTCTTTCTAAGAATAAGACCTAGTGGCTTCTTCACTGACCCATTAAGCGGGGTTCGTAAAGAAGCGACTTATGTTTCCGGTAATACCTTTGCCGAGATAGAGGGTTTTGAACCCGATTGGCCCCACTACGCCGAACAAGTAGTGAGTAAAGTCCAACCCATTTTCGATGCTATGGGTTGGGATACTAAACAGATAAAAATACAGCAGAGGAATTTTGATGAATGGTGGTAACTATGACAGATAAAACAGATTACGAAATAGAAATAGAAGCGATGGCAGAATACACATACCAATTTTTGCCGGAAAATTACGACGACCCCACTGAACCTATCTTGAAGATAAGTAAGTCTTCTCTCGGAACATTCGATTGGTGTCCAAAGAAGTACGAGTTTAGTTATGTTAAGCGACTACCACAAGACCAAACAGAAGCAATGCGTAAAGGTACTGTCATGCACAATGCAAGAGAAGACTTCTTCAATGACTTCGATATTAAGAAGGCCGAAGATATGACCCATAGTGAAGTACTAGACTATTGCGCTACACTCTTCCCCGTAGACGACTACTTTGATGAATACCAAACTATTATTGCTTTCGAGGCTCAACGATTTGTTGATGCTAGAACTGATGAAAAACTAGATGAGTTTTTACCTGCTTGTAACGAAGGTAAGTTTGATTGCGCTATTGTAATTCGAGCAGACCAAAACCCCGACTATGTTCTTAGTAGAGATTATGTTGTCCACCTTCAAGGAATTATCGACAGGATTTTTAAAGAGGGTAATGGTTACATTCCTATGGAGTTTAAGACTGGTCCTTGGAAAGATTACAAGGCTACTTCTATGAGAAAAGAAATGGCATTTTACAAAATCCTAATTGAGAATTCGAGTGATTTGGTTTTGAAACAGGCAGGACTAGAACCTAATGTTCCCGTTAGCCATTGGGCTTGGTACTATCCAATCTCAAACCACTTTCATTGCGAAGACGCTACTAGCAGATACCGAGTGAATAATGTAAATGGAGTTATGAAAAACATTGCTAAGTTGATTCATGCTTACGAACAAAAAATATTTGAAACTAAGTTTTACTACAAGACTTGCACACACTGTTCCTTCTTTGGTCTTTGTGATGCGGCACAAGATAGTGGGTGGCTTTGATGGAAGGTTTAGATAGAGTTACAAAGAGAGATGATAACGCTGGTAAAATTGCATTAGACGCAATTACTATTCTTAGTAATTTAGGATATAGCCAATATTCCATACTACTACTCAACAGATTGGAGGCGGTACTCGATGAACGAAACTGAAATAGAGGACATAGTTAGGAATCGAGAATGGTCGTTCTCCGAGTTATCTAATTTGAGAAGTACTATTTCTAATCTAGGTGATGAGATTTACCATGAAATGAATTTGATGGATAGGTTTTCCTTGGTTAGAGATGCTGAAGTTTATCCTTCTAAGACCTATGAAGAGAGTATGAAGAAAGCAGTTAAAATAGAATTAACTGGAATGATTGCAGAAGTTTTTACTAAAATGCTACAAACAGCAAAGATTGATTTTGGAGGAAATAAAAATGAAATATCCGAGAGAAGTGTGGGCGGGAAGTCACATAAAGAACGCCCCACAGATGAAGAGAAGAATAGTAAAGAAGAAGAGTGACTACATTGAGTTTGTGAGAAGTCACAATAACAGAACCAATGTCTACACTACAGTCTACGACTTTGCTAAGTTCGCAGAAACAGCAAAGGTGGAATCTTCTGTTATCTTAGATAGAGTATTCTTTGACTTTGATGCTCATGGAGAAGATGGCGTTTGGTATGCTTATGCAGATTTAAAAGATACTTTGAAGTACATCGGTGATACCAAACACACTATCTTCTTTTCCGGAAGAGGGTTCCACTTGTTTGTCTTTGGAGAAGTGACCGATGAACCAAGAAACCTACAGTTCTACTTTAGAGAAGTAAGAGATTACTTACAAAAACAAAAACCTTATGCACTAACCTTGGATGAAAGAGTAGGCCAAACTACTAGACTAAGAAGAGTACCGAATACTGTAAATCTAGCCAGCGATAACGGAGATGGAATACCCTACTATTGTATTCCAATCTTTGAAGAAGATATAGAGAAGGGAATCGAACACATACTAGACTTGGCTATGGCCCCTCGTCTTGTCCCTATGAAGTTCTCCGGTAGCAAGTTAGCAGTATGGCCTTCCGCACCCCCCATTGATGAAGTCGAAGGGGAAATTGAGCCTGTAGTCGTTGAGGGTTCGCTCCCTGTTCTCCCCTGCATCTACAATGCTATAATGGTTGAGAATCCTTCGCACATGGCCAGAGTCTATTTGGTATCTTGGTTCCGAGATTTACTAACAGGAAGACAGGATTTGAAAGACCAAAAACAAAAAGAATCAATACTCAATACTATTGTAGATGAGATAGAAAAGATTGCTACTAGTTCCGATGAAGTTTGGCTTGATTGGGATAAGGCGACAACAAGAAAACATGCAAAATTTACCGTGTATGGTAATTACAATACTCCTAACTGTAAAACTAAGTTAATACCCGAAGGGTATTGTGCTGGTAAATGTTGGAGATACCCCGACTATTTGGAGGAAAAGAAATGAATTATGAATTAATAAAATGGAATAGAATGATATATGGCCCTTCTTATTATGATGAAGGAGAACAAGAAAACCCCGCCCCTGTTATTTTATCCGCTTGGAAATGGGAAGTTAGAATGGAAGGAAGACAAGTCTTTTGGAGATTTGAAAATAAAATGATGGGGACTTTTGAGTTCTCCCCTAAGAGATGGAATGATGAAGGAAATGAATATCCTAAAGAGTGGCCCGATTGGTTGCTCTTCGATTTCATAGATTATGTATGGGGTTATACTGACAAAGAAACAAAAGTTCTCACCACATCTATAAACGAAGACTCTAAGCAACAAAAGTTGGGGTTGGAATGATGTTGACTATAGATAGTCGGGAAAGAAAAGGCTCTAAGTTAGTTGATTTAGTTATCAAAAAAGCAGATTCCCTAGGAATACCAAATGAGAAAAAATGGATTGAAGTAGGTGACTATGTTTTCGATGATGTTTGTTTTGAAGCAAAGTCTTGTCTTGACTTTATTCAGTCTGTTTTAAACAAAAGAATTTGGACTCAAATAGATAATATGGACCGCCACTACAAACACAACATAGTAATCATTTATGGTGATTTAGAGGTAGACATTGATTCCTTAGTATCCAACTCTAAAAATACTAACTTTGTATTTAGTAGACACAACCTAAGAAGGCGATTCTTAGGAGCAATAGGTAGGATTACTTTAGATACGGACACAAGAGCCTTTTGGGTTCCTAGTGAAAAAGAAGCATCTTTAATAATCACAACTATTTGTAAGATGAAGCCAATAGAAAGACCCTCATTGAATCCTCAATTGATAAAAAGGATAGCAACTGATGATATGAGAGTCGATGTATTGACTTCTATTAAAGGAATTTCAGTAAAGAAAGCCAAAGCCCTTTTGAAGAAATTTGGCTCTGTCGTTGAAATTTCCTATGCCAAACTATCCGAAATAAAAGCAGTAGAGGGATTTGGGACTACCCTTGCTGAAAGAGTACTTGAAGTCCTAAACACAGAAGATAAGGTGACAATATGAATGATGAAGATTGGGTAACAACCCCCGAATATAAAGACGAAGAATTACACGCCCTTCCTACGGAAGAAGCAAGAGAACAACCGGATAGAATTATAGGAGATACTAAACTACCTAAATTCTTAGAAGGATGGGTAAAGGAAGCGACCAATGTTTCTCACTACAATGAAATACCTGCGGCCATGACTGCCTTAGTACTAGTCGGACAAATGTGCAAAGGTTTTGTTAGGATACCAATTAAATCCTCTATCATAGATTCTAGAGTACATTTTATTTGGATTCAAACCTCCGGTACTGGAAAGAGTGAATTGATGAATTTTGTAATTCCTGTTTCAAAGGGACTATGGGATAAGATTAACGCACACCACAGTTATAGGGAACACAAGTACATAGGACCGCACGATAAACTAGAACAATTTGATAACTTTGAAGTTGTTGAGTACACTGACGCGGCTTTGATTGGATACCAAAAAATAGTAATTGCTAACGAAACCTTTGCAGAAGAAAATGTAGATGTTGAAGTTGGAGATGAAGTATGGGAGCCTGTCAAGGGTTCCTTAGATGGACACGGTTTAGCCCGATGGGATGAGTTCACTAACTCCGGTGTTTTCAGTAAGACACAACACAAGAATTCAATTGTCACTTATTTGAATACTCTAATGAATTCTATTGGCGGTTCTTCCCAAGTAATTACTAAGAAGTTGAAGGAAGGGCCAGTTGTAGAATGCCATTCCGAGCGTTCTATTATGGCAACTACCTTCCCTCCCGATGAACTTGATAAGGCTATTACAGAAACAGGATTATTCCAAAGAGCGACTGTGTATATTTGGAAAGTACCCGAATATATTAAGGATGAAATTGATGAAATGATTGTTGATAACTTCGGGACATTTGAAGATGTTAATTTGCCTATTGAGAAATACACAGAAGAACTATTCGAGATTTACAAATTAACACAAGCCCGATTTCTTTCGACTGCCAAGTTTGATGAACAAGGGAATGAAATAGAAGGCCCCAACCCTACTAAGGTAATTAGACGAGGTAAGGATTTCCGAGATGCTATGCGCTTGAGAATGCACGACCTAAGAAGAATGGTGAAGGCCGAAGAGGGGCTAACTAGAGAAGCCGCTAGAACCTTCTTAACAAGGATGAACATAATGATGGGTAGGATTGCTTACCTATGTTCTGTAGTGGAGGCTAAGGACATAAAAGACCCCAAGAAACAGTTTGTAGTCACTGCTAGAAATGTTAATCAATCTGCTTTTATTATCCGCAACTGCTATAAATCATTGATTTCGTGGTTTGCTCAAAGCCTACGGGTCACTAAGTCCGGTATGGCGAAAACGATTGGAGCGGGATATTTGGAAGTCTATGAAGATTTGAAGAAAACTCAAGTTCGTAGAATCAATAATGTAGACGGTTGGGTTCCAAAGAAACCTATGATGGAGAACTACCGAAGTACAAAAAATGTAAGTCCAGCAACAGGGTACAATCATTGGGATAAAGTCGAAGGATATTTTGAGGAAACAAAAGACAACCGAGCAGTATTCGTTAGATTAAAAAAAGAAGGTGAAAGAAAATGAAAAAATACGAAAATACATTCATCGTTTTCGATGTGACAAAAGGACCGAAAGTTATCATTGAAGCGTTGAACACATACGGTGAAGAAGGATGGGAATGCTCTACAATGATTACTGTAGGGAACATGAACATTGTTGCTTTCCTAAAGAGAAGCCTTGGTGGAGAAGAAGCCAAAGCCGACCCTACTACGGAAAAAATTAACAAACTTTGGGCTACCGATGGCGGTAAGTGATTCCATGTCTAGTGTACTAGCGTTGGATATAGAAACCAAGAATATGTCCCATGAGATAGGTGGGTTCGGTAACACGCATATGTTTCAAGTATCTACTGTGGCTACTTGGAATGGAACTGCTGGAACTGTGTATCTATCTAAGGAAGAAGTAGGAGAGAGTGTAGACACTCTAACCAAGTCCGGATTTAGCGTTAAGGATATGTCTGAGTTAAAGTACGATTTAGAAAAACACCAAGAAGAAGGTGGACTGCTATTGGGCCACAACATAGGTGCGTTTGATTTGCCTATCCTAAAGAATTCTTTAGACATATATTGCATTAGAAAATATTTGGACAATAAACAGTACATTGACACTAGCAGATATTTGACTAGTAATTTCGGTGAGCGTTTCAAGTTACAAAACTTAGCCGAAAACACACTCAAACAAGATAAGTTGATGGAGAGCGCAGAAGCACCCAAACTTTGGAAGATGGGTAGATACGAAGAGGTTGTAGAGTATTGTATGAAAGATACTCAAATTGTATATGACCTTTGGAAGCATGGTCAAGAGAACGGCTTAGTGAAGGCTTTCTCAATAGAAAAAGAAGAATTTTTAAACTTGGAGGTTGATTGGTGATGAGTACATGGGAATGGGCTGGCTTGCTTGCTTTTCTTATCGTTGTAGTTCTGTTGTTCTTTGCCGCTTTTGGTGGCTCGAACCTAACAGAACAAAGCGTTGAAGAATACATGCAACGGCTTATGCGAGATAGCAAAGACGAATTGAAATGACGCTAAAGCAGAAATGCAGTGAATGTAGTCAGTCTACTATTGCGCTTAGGTTACAGGGATTTTATCTAGGCTCGGATAAAAAAGTAAAGTTGTGGGAATGTCGCAACTGTGGTAACATTTGGAAGTAATTTGGCCACTCGGCTCGCTCTATTTTGGGCGAATCGGGTGGCCATTTTTTTTATGAATTTTTTCTGATGTCCAAAAGTG
>Ga0206682_10000190_pt1 | contig 64171 bp, 53 predicted proteins | sample M240m12015metaG_FD_155444 | JGI IMG/M metagenome (GOLD analysis project Ga0206682, IMG submission 155444) | Ammonia-oxidizing marine archaeal communities from Monterey Bay, California, United States - M2 40m 12015 | ecosystem: Environmental > Aquatic > Marine > Intertidal zone | place: USA... | reverse complement strand
TATTTGGAAGAAAAATAATGACCACCAATGAAAAGGAAGTAAGCCTTAAAGCATTTGCTGATGGTGTTTATATACTAGAACTAACAGCTGGAAAAAACTCTTATACAACTAGAATTATAAAAGAATAGCTTTCAAATAACTTAATTATATATGGCAGAAGTTTAATTATTTAACTTCTGCCTTTTTTTATATCTACTTCCTTTAATTAATAATTAAAAATTATTAAGTTTAAAAAAAATTTAAAATTGTTAATAGGAAAAGATTTTGAAAGAATAGAGTTTTCAGTATTTGGTGTTGACCTTCTTGAACCAAATGCCTTTATTGGTGATAGTTTAATTCTAATAATAGCTTTATTTTTAGCTTCTAGAACAAGAAAACAAGATATTAATATAGATTTTTTTAAAAACTGGAACTATTTCTATTTGTTTTTCGGGACATGTATGTTTTTGGGTGGGGTAGGTCATTTAATGTTTAACTATTGGGGCTTCTATGGTAAGTATTTCCCCTGGTATTTGGGTATTGTAAGCATCTTCTTTTTAGAAAAAGCGATGATCAGCTTAATTAGTTCTAAATTAAGAATCCTATTATTAAGAATTAGTGTTATAAAGTTAGTCGCAGCTCTAATTTTAGAAACTATTATTTTTTACTATATGGATATGTCTTTAGACCACTCTATTGGTGTTAGAATTCCAGCAACAAACTCAGCTATAGGATTTATATTTTCTCTTGGAGTCTTAGGGAACAAGTTTAAGAAGGAGATTGATAAAAGCTTTATATATATGGTCTATAGTGTCTTTATTCTACTCCCCTCAGCAATATTTTTAGGTTTAAAAATAAATTTTCACCCTTGGTTTGATAAAAATGATTTTAGTCATTTGTCACTAATTATAGCAATGTTTCTTTTTTACAGAGCCATTAAGTCTTATGGACATAATATCGCTAATCAGAGTAGTTAAATTAAATACACGTAATTTGTTTTCAATATTGCTTATTAATTAAATAGTATTTGTTAATTTGAAGATCTATTTAATTTATTTACTATGAGATTATTTATTTCTATTTTCATTTCATTTTTTGTTTTGCTTGTTAGCACAAATGCTCAAGATAGATATCTAGAAAATCAAGTAACTATGGATCATGATACTATGTTTCTTAAAAAAGAAATGCATAAAATTAATGGCATTGTATATAATGAGTACGGCGAAATCGGGAATTTCCTTGACGGCTTGAGAGAGGGGATACATAAAGAATGGTTTAGAAGTGGCAATGTTAAAGATGAAATCACTTATCTAAAAGGCCAAAAAGAAGGGCTTTTTAAGTACTGGGATGATAAAGGTCAATTATTGAAAGAAGGCTACTACAAAAGTAACAAATTAGAAGGTCTTGTCAAGGAGTGGTACCATAATGGGAACATAAAACTAGAAGTAAGATATAAAGAAGGAGAAATGCATGGCCTCAGAACAGAATGGTATAAAAGTGGGCATAAATGGTCTGAACAACAAATGGAAAATGGATATGTAGTTTCTGGAAAGCATTTTTATAATGATGGATCTGAGATTATCCATGGTAGCTTAATAAAGCACTGATTGGAACAATTTTAAAATTATCTACTCTGTATTTTATTTATCAAACATCTCTACTAAGACATTATTTAAAAATCAAAGCCTAACAACCACTTTTATGATTCGTTTTAATGTTTAAGTAATGATTATAATTAATATTATTATATCAGGATTTTTTTTGCTTTTTTTTGCCATCATAATCAATGCAATAGTTCAGTTTTTAAAAATTATGACATCGGATGATTTATTAATGGAGATTAAAAAAAGTCATGGCCAAGGAAAATGACAGTAATTGACTTTGCTTGGCTCTTCTTAGGGTATCTTTTCCTAATTTAATTTTCTTAATTGTATATTAGTTTTGTAGATTTATAAAAAAAAGTATAAAAATGAAAAAGTTATTTACCATATTATTTTTAATTCCTATTGTTCTTTCAGCACAAAATCAACTCACTCTAAGTGATATATTAACTATAAATGATAAAGACTCATTTTTAAAGATTGTAAAAGAAAAATCGTACTCAGAAGGAAATTTAAAATCTGATAAAATTTATTTTGGCAAGGGATTATCAGTAGACAAAACTCAGGCTACTGATTGGGCGGAGTATACTTTAAATAAAAATGAATTCTATTTTGAGCAAAGCGATATTGTGTTTGTTAGAAAGCATAAAAAAAAGATAACATGTTACTATGATATTATTGTTTCAGATATTAAAAAGAGCTGCAAACAGCTAGAAAATATGATGCATGAATCTACAAAAAACGGAGAAGTTAATTTTTCTACTTATAAATGTAAAGATGCTAAGTTTAAGGGAACTATAGGGTTTGCTATGGTGAATAATAATGGGGTCATTCAGGAGTTTCCAGAATAATTTTTCTCAACCTTCAATAAAAATTATCCATTTTATATATTACATAAGTTATTTTCTCCTATTCAATTTTTTGTTTTCCACATTATTTTAAATCCTATTTAGAGTATTAATTCTACGTAATTGGTTTATTAACAGCGGAGATTATAATGAGATTTAAAAAAATGTTAATTACTCAATAAGAATTATACATTTGCAACTTATTTAAAACCATGAATATTAGAAACATAGCCATTATTGCACATGTTGATCACGGAAAAACAACATTGGTGGATAAAATGATCTACGCATGTAACGCAATTGATGAAAGAAAGGAAAAAAAAGAATTAATTCTTGACAATAACGATCTAGAAAAGGAAAGAGGAATTACAATTTTGTCTAAAAATGTTTCTGTTCAATACAAAGAACATAAAATTAATATTATTGACACACCTGGTCATGCTGATTTTGGAGGGGAAGTAGAAAGAGTTTTAAATATGGCCGATGGTGTTTTATTATTAGTAGATGCTTTTGAAGGCCCTATGCCTCAAACTAGATTTGTACTGCAAAAAGCAATTGAGTTGGGTTTAAAACCTTTGGTTGTAATTAATAAAGTAGACAAAGAAAATTGTAGACCAGATGAAGTTCAAGAAAAGGTATTTGACTTAATGTTCAATTTAGATGCTACAGAAGATCAATTAGATTTTCCAACTATTTACGGATCTGCAAAGCTTGGATGGATGGATACTGATTACAAAACTCCAACTAATGATATTTTTCCTTTATTGGATGCAGTTATAAATTATATTCCATCTCCAAAAGTTCAAGATGGTAATACTCAATTATTAATTACATCTCTTGATTTTTCAACTTTTATTGGTAGAATAGCAATTGGGAGGTTACAAAGAGGAACTTTAAAACAAAACCAACAAATATCACTAGTCAAAAGAGACGGAGATATTAAAAAGTGTAGAATAAAAGAACTTTATTTATTTGAAGGGTTAGGCAAAGTTAAAGTTGATCAGGTTCAAGCTGGTGATTTATGCGCAATTGTTGGACTAGAAGATTTTGAAATTGGAGATACTGTTGCCGATATTGAATCTCCAGAAGCTTTACCAACTATAAAGATTGATGAGCCAACAATGTCAATGTTATTTACAATTAATGATTCTCCATTTTTTGGTCAAGAAGGAAAGTTTGTGACTTCAAGACATCTAAAAGACAGATTAGAAAAAGAATTGGAAAGAAATTTGGCTTTAAAATTAGAATCTACAGATTCATCAGATTCATTCAATGTTTTTGGAAGAGGAGTTCTTCATTTATCGGTTTTAATTGAAACAATGCGACGAGAAGGTTACGAACTTCAAGTTGGACAACCACAAGTTATTATTAAAGATATAGATGGTATTAAGTGCGAACCTATTGAAGAGCTTACAATAGATATTCCAGAAACACATTCTGGAAAAGCAATAGAAGTAGTCGCGATTAAAAAAGGAGAAATGCTAAGTATGGTTCCTAAAGGAGACAGGATGCTACTTGAATTTAATATTCCTTCTAGGGGAATTATCGGGCTTAGAAATTATTTGCTTACTGTCACTGCAGGCGAAGCTATTATGTCTCACAGATTTATTGAATTCCAGCCCTATAAAGGAGATATCCCTCAAAGACAAAATGGCTCATTAATATCTATGGAGAAAGGGAAGTCAATCCCATTTAGTTTAAACAATTTACAGGAAAGAGGAAAGTTTTTTGTCGATCCAAATGAAGATATTTATGAAGGTCAAGTTATTGGGGAAAATTCTCGTGCAAACGATTTAGTAGTTAATATTACCAAGACAAAAAAAATGTCTAATATGAGATCCTCTGGAGCAGATGATAAAGTAAAAATAGCGCCTGCAATTAGATTCTCACTAGAAGAGGCATTAGAATATATTCAGGCTGATGAGTACGTTGAAGTTACTCCAACTAAAATAAGACTAAGAAAAGTTTTACTTAAAGAAAACGAACGAAAAAGAGCTTCCAAGTAATTTTTAAAATTTATAATTTCTTCAACTTTTTTTAGGTTATATAGCTATATTGCAAATTTACTTTAGGAAACCCATTTAACTATATGTCTAAGCTACCTAAGGAATTTAAATTTTTGGATCTGTCAGATTATGGCCGTCCACCTGCACGTTGGATAGCTAACGCTTTAAAAAAAACTGCTGTCACACCCATTCATATTACTTTGTTATTTATTTTTGCTGGAATTATTGCTATAGCTTTCATACTAAATGAACAGTTTTGGGCGTCGGCAATTTTTCTCATTATTAAGTCAATTCTTGACGCAGCAGATGGTGAACTTGCCCGAGTTAAACAAACCCCTTCTTATATTGGTCGCTATTTTGATTCAGTTTCCGACATAGTTCTGAACTTTTTTATTTTAGCTACAATTTGTTACATAAATAACGGGTCATGGGGTCTAATGTTCTGTGCTTTTTGCGCCTTACAACTTCAAGGAACACTTTATAACTATTATTATGTGATTTTTCGTAATAAATTTAATGGTGATAAAACCAGTCGTGTTTTTGAACACCAAGCCCCAACAGCTATGCCAGGTGAAAAACAACGAAACGTTAATCAATGGTTTTGGATGTACAACCTTTGCTATAGTTTGTTTGATAAAGCGATTTATCAAATGGATAAGAAAGCTGAAGATAGTGATCACTTTCCAAAATGGTTTATGACTGCTGTTTCTACTTTTGGTTTAGGATTTCAATTATTGATAATTAGCATCATGCTATGCGTAGGATGGGTAAAATGTATTATACCATTTTTTATCATTTATTCGATGCTAATATTTGTTTTTATTCTTCTTCGTAAGGGGATTAATTCTGGACGAATTGGGAACTATGTGGACTAAGATTCACAAATGAAATCGAAATATTTTATTTGCTACATTCCACTTTTATACTTATCAAGACTTATAGTGTCACTATCTCTTATTTGCTTAAAGGCTTCACCGTATGTTAGTAACTGTTTCAGACAATAATCCAATCGATCTTTAAAATATTGCTCTGCGCTTATACTATTTTCCTGCACATTGTCGTTAAATACTGATTCTACGTTTCTAATAATCAAATGCTCTGGTAAAAAACAAATACGATTATTTTTATAACTGCTCATACGCAATTCAGCTACTGGATAAGAACCACCATCTCCATTTGAAACGGTAACTATTAATGCTGGTTTGTGGGCAAGTTCGCCTTTACCCCACATTAAGAAAAAGTTTTTCAATCCTGCAGGGACCATTCCATGCCATTCTGGAGAGATTACAACAAAAGCATCACTACTTGCTAGCTGCTCAGAAATGGGATCCAATAAGGTTTTCCATTTAACATCTCCGTTCCATATTCCATCATCCCAAAGAGGTAAAGGTTTATTAGCAAGGTCAAATAAATAATACTCATCACATTTTGGGAATACCTCTAAAGCTCTTTCAACAACTTTGGCAATTTTACTACTTTGTGAATTTTGACGGTGACTCCCAGAAATAATAGTGATTTTCATAATTTTAATTCTTGTGTTAATATTTAGTTATGTGCTAATTAACTACTTTTAAATTAAGTTAATTATAAATGAAAAATTTAACAACCTTTATTTTAAGCTTTTGCTCTTTATTTGCAATTTCTCAACAAACCCCGCGGATTTTAGTCTCAATTGTGGTAGATCAAATGAGATACGAGTATGTAGATCGATTTTGGGAACATTTTAGCGAAACAGGCTTTAAGAAATTAGCTAATGATGGTATTTTTTGTAGAAATGTACATTACAATTATATTCCAACTTATACTGGCCCAGGTCATGCAAGTATTTTTACGGGAACAACCCCTTCTGTTCATGGAATAATTGGTAACAATTGGTACAGCAGAAATGATTTTAGTCCAATATATTGCTCAGGGGACTGGAAATCGCAGACCGTTTGTCTTTGTAAAAAGCCACACGAAAAAACAAATCCAGGAAATGGTCAAATGTCACCAGAATTATTATTGTGTAACACAATTGGAGATCAGCTAAAGTTAAAAGATTCAATTTCTAAAGTCTTTGGAGTTTCTATTAAAGACAGGGGAGCAATTTTATCGACTGGTCCCCTAGCAGATGGAGCTTATTGGCTTAATGATGAATCTAAGTGGATAACGAGTTCTTTTTACAGAGAAAAAATCCCAGAATGGATGATTGATTTTCATAAAAATCATACAGTTTCGTCTTACTTATCTGGGTTTTGGAAAGGAAAAACTTTTAATTATGATTTAAATAAAAAGCACCTTGAAAAAGGGGCAACTTATATTAGGTCGATACCCAAGGGGAATGACTATACTTATGACTTTTCAAAAGAGCTTATTATTAATGAGAATCTAGGACTTGATGACCATACAGATTTATTAGTAATATGTTTTTCAGCAACTGATTATGTAGGGCATAAGTATGGTCCTGACTCTGAAGAAGTAAAAAGTACATATCAAAATTTAGACAAAAACATTTCAGATTTAATTAGTTTTTTAGATGATAAAATAGGACAGGACAAATATGTGCTATCCCTAACGTCAGATCATGGAGCTGCTACATCTGGAAATGAACTGGAAAAAAACAGATTAAAAGGTGGAGTTTTTATTTCACAGAATATGTTTTTAGAACTTAATGAATATCTAGAAGTTACCTTTGGGATTCCTGATGTCGTAGCAAGGTACTCCAACATGCAATTTTATGTGGATTTTCAAAAAATAGATTCGTTAGGAATCTCTTTCAACGAATTATTTCTCCAATCAAAAACATGGCTACTTAAACAGGATCCTATAGACAATGTTTATTCTATAAATACTTTAAGTAGTTCGTTAAATTCTATAAAAACACAAAGGTTAATTAATGGAATTTATCCAAAAAGATCTGGTGATATTTTTATAACTCTTAATCCGGGTTATATAAGCTGGTACAATAAATCTGGAACAACACACGGGAGTCATTATAATTATGATGCCCATGTACCTTTATTTTTCTATGGTAAGAATATTAAGTCCAAACAAATATTTAGGAATATTAAAATAACAGATATAGCACCTACGTATTCAATTATTTTAAAAACTGCTTTTCCAAACGCATGTACAGGAAATCCAATAGGAGAACTTTTTTAAATATAAATAATCTTTTCATTATCATAGAATAACTCAAAATCTTCAAATAAAACAAAAAATAATATTGTCATATTTTAGCTTATATTTAAAAATGATTAGGAGTTTTAACTTACAATTTTTTCCCATCAAAAAACTAGCTATTAGCCTGCTAATAGTAATTCTAAGCTATTTAAGTATTCAGTCACAGATTTTACAACTTAAATCGGAACAAATAACTTTAACAAATTCCACTTTAAAATTTACCCAACAAAAGATTAAAAATACTGAAATCATAAATGATAGGTATTATAGACTAATGGGATTTAAAGAAATTCCAGAACAACAAACTATAGATAATTTAAAGAAGCTAGATATAAATTTCATTAGCTATTTACCTAAAAATACCTATGTTGTTTCTTTGCCTGTTAATTTAGATAAAAGCAATCTGTTAGAGTATGAAATTAATAATATTGAAAAAATTCCTTTAACAGCTAAATTTCATCAAAGTATTTTCGAATCTCCTTTACCTATTTGGGCAAATGACAGTAATAATGTTAAGGTATCAATTACGTTAATGAAAGATGCTGAGATAGAAGACTTATTAAATTACTTAATAAATAAAAATACTCATATTCTAGATGTAAATAAAGTTGTTAAGATTATTAGAACTTCAGTTCCTAAATTAATTTTAATGGATATAATTAATTACCCTTTAGTTAATTATGTCGATCTGATACCTCCACCATCAAAACCGGAAGATATCCTGGGGAGATGCTTAGTTCGTTCAAATGCCATTAATACTCATTATAACGAAGGAAGACATTACAACGGAGAAGGTGTAAGCGTTGGGTTGAATGATGATGGTTATGTAGGGCCACATATTGATTTTCAAGGGAGAACCGAGCAGAAAACAGTACAAAACGACTTAACTGGTGACCATGGAGATATGGTGGCTGGAATTTTAGCTGGAGCGGGTAATTTAAACCCCCAATATGAAGGAATGGCTAAAGGGGCTAAGATACATGTTCGTCAATACAATTCTTCTTTACCTGGGTCTGTACAACTACATAATGACAGTGGGGTAATGATTTTTTCTTCTTCTTACGGAAACGGATGTAATGACGGATATACCACCTTATGTAGACAAGTAGACCAAGAAATAAGATTGAATCCCTCTCTAATTCAAGTTTTTTCTTGCGGAAACTCTGGAACTCAAAACTGCGGATATGGTGCTGGATCAGGATGGGGAACAATAACAGGAGGTCATAAGCAAGGAAAAAATGTAATTGCTACAGCAAACTTAAACTATAATGGTACACTAGTAAATAGCAGTAGTAGAGGCCCAGCAACGGATGGAAGAATAAAACCTGATTTAGCGGCTCATGGAAATGGTCAAATTTCAACAGATCCAAATAATACTTATGGAGCAGGAAGCGGCACATCTGCAGCCGCACCTGGTATTGCCGGAGTACTTGCTCAGCTTTACCATGCTTACAGAGAAATTAACAATCAGGATCCTTCTTCAGCGTTAGTCAAAGCCTGCATGTTAAATACCGCTGAAGATTATGGTAATCCAGGTCCAGATTATAGTTTTGGATGGGGAAGGGTGAATGCCTTAAGAGCAGTGAAAACTTTAGAAGAAAAAAATTATATAGATACTAATATTTCTCAAGGAGAATCTCAATCTTTTGCATTTCAAATCCCTCAAGGAGTTAAAGAGGCTAGAATAATGATTTACTGGTTAGATTATGAAGGTAGTGCATCTGCTTCTAAAGCATTAGTTAATGATTTAGACCTTTCCATTTCAGATGGATCAAATAACTTTCTTCCTTGGGTTTTGAATCCAACAGCGACTGCAGCTTCCATAAGTGCTCCAGCAACTAATGGCGTAGATCACTTAAATAATATGGAACAAGTAACATTGTACAATCCTATTTCTGGAACATATATAGCTAATATCAATGGTTTTAGTATACCCTTAGGCCCTCAAAAATACTATCTATTATACGAATTCATAAAAGATGAAATAACAATAACTTATCCAATTGGAGGAGAAGGTATTTCACCAAAAACAATGGAATATATTAACTGGGACGCAATTGGTAATAATGGATTTTTTAAAATAGAATATTCTCTAGACAGTGGAAGTACTTGGAAAAATATTGGTAGCGCTGGCGGTTCAATGAGAATGAAAAATTGGTATGTTCCAGATATAGTTACTTCTAACTGTAAAATAAGAGTGAGTAGAGAAAATATTATTGATGAGTCTGATTATCCGTTCACGATAATAGACGATCCAAAAAACATTTTGATTGATTCTGTATGTCTATGTAATATTTCAATAAGTTGGGATAGTGTTCCAGGGGCTGATTCCTATGAGGTTTTACTTCTAGGAGAAAAATATATGGATTCTATTGGTTCAACTATAAATACGTTTTACAATATACCTGTTAATACTCCTACTCAAGATTTTTGGTATACTGTAAGAGCTATTTCAGAAAAAGGATTAAAGGGGAAAAGAGCTATAGCTCAATATTACGACGGAAATATACAAACTACTAATTGCGCTATAAAAACAGACTTTGAATCTAATACAGATTTCATGTGTTTAGGTTCAAGTATTGAAATCAATGATCTATCTACAGGTTGCCCAACCAATTGGGAATGGAGTTTTTCCCCAACTAATCCAACTTTTTTAAACGGTACTAGCTCATTTTCTAAGAATCCAACAATAAGTTTTAATCAAATAGGGAATTATAATATTACATTGACTTCATCAAATATTTATGGCTCACAATCAATTACTAAAACCGAATACATAAAAGTTGTAGATGAAAAAGACATTGAAATTTTAGAAGATTTTGAATCAAATACATTTCCGCCAACTGAATGGAAGCTTCAAAATATTGAACAACAATTGAATTGGAAAGATACATTGGTAGAAGGAATTAATGGCCTTCAAAGTAATGTTATGATAATCAGTAACTCAATGAATAACAACATAGACAATAATAGATTAATTTCATTTCCAATTAATATAGCTAATAATCTTTCAAATCCATACTTATTTTTTGATGTTGCATACTCTAATTTTAATGAATACAATGATGAATTAATAATAGAAATTTCCGATGATTGCGGACAGAGTTTCTACGACACTATATACTTTAAAGCTGGTTTTAATTTGGAAACTTCATCATCTTCAAAATCTAATTGGGTACCTAACAAATCTGGAGATTGGAGAAGAGAATCAATTTCTCTTTACAATCAAAAGGGAAAAATTGTTAGTATAGCTTTTAATTTTAATAATAAAAGCAACTATGGAAATAACCTATTTATAGATAATATTAATGTTAAAAACAAAGTTAATGAAGTTTATGATCCATTGAGTTTTAACCTTTATCCAAATCCAAATTATGGTTCGTTTACAATTCAAATGGAGAACTATGACATCGAACAAGTAAATGTTAAAGTAATTGATGCTTCTGGAAAATTAATTGAGGATAGTAACTTAAATTTTTCAAAATTAGCTTCTAAAGCAATTGAATTTAAAAATGATTTTTTAGCTAAAGGATTTTATTTTATAAAAATAAGTGATGGAGAATTTTCAAAATTAAAATCATTTGTTGTCCTATAAATCAAGTCCATCTATTTAAGGATGCCCCATTTTTTTTTAATATTAACATTGTAATTAAACTCTAATTATTGTGCTTGTTATTCCAAGACTCCATGAATAACTTTTCGTTGTTTTTTTGAATTTTTATTGTCCTCAGCTTCTTTCATTATCGAAGGTTTTTCAATTTTTGGTTTTGGAATAAATGAACATAATTCACCTGCAATAATAGAAAGGTAATCATTTTCAATTTTTTTAATCTCTACCACATCACTTGGCATAAGAACTTTTACTACCCCGGCATCAACCTCAATTCCCATTTGATTGAATACGGTATAATGGGTACTTATCTCTCTTTTTTTTATGTAAATATTTTCTGGAACTGATAATGACCTGCCAATATGAAACTCATTAATAAAAAGATAATAATTCGTCCTATATTTTTTATTTAATTCACTTAATAAATTAGGATTTTGAATGATAACATTCATAAATCTTTCACCAGTTAAACTAGTTGTATGTATTTCCCCATTTTGAATATTTTCTTTTTTGGAATTATTTTTTTCAAGATCTTGTTTTGTATGCTTAATAAAATTGTTTAATTTATCCTTAATTAAGTCAGTTTTTCTTGGCTTTGCTATGAGTGTGTCTTTTGATTTTACCTGATCATATTTTAACCCTATGCTATTATAGATATAATTTAATACTTCAGCGATAGAATCTTTATGATGAGCCATTGAAATGGCAGGAATTTTATTACTTATTGTAAGTAGAATTTGTGCTGAAATTCCAATTTTAATCTCTTCTTTTACCTCTTTATAAGGGATTTTATTAAATGCTGCTATTTCACTGTCAACGGATGATGCATACATTTTATTTTCAAATGGTATAATTAATATTTTATTGTTTTTGTCCTGAGTATAGATTTCAAAGTCGTTGTATTGAGCAACCTCTTGTCCAAAAGAAGCTAATTTAAAAACAATAAAGAATGAAGCAAAAAGAATATTCTTCTGCATAATTTTAATTTCAACAAAAATACAAGTTAAGTAGAGTCGTTTACTTTAAAATAATAAAAGATTATGCGCAAATAGATGTTTAAAAGTAGGTATTAACTAGACATAAATCTATATATATCCATTCCGTTGGCGTATATTAAAAGTGAGAATAACAAAACCATTCCAACAACTTGTGCTCTTGTTAAAAACTGATCACTTGGTGCTTTGCCAGCTATCATTTCATAAATTAAAAACATAACATGGCCACCGTCTAAAGCTGGAATAGGTAAAATGTTCATAAAAGCTAAAATAATAGAAAGTAATGCAGTCATAGACCAAAAAACATACCAGTTCCAATCTTTTGAAAAAAGTCCGCCAATTGACCCAAACCCTCCCATTTGTTTCGCACCCTCTTTGTTGAATATTAAACTTAAAGATTTAACATAGCTACTCAATGTTTGCCCACCTTTTTTAATACCTGCAGGAATTGCTTCAATAAATGAATATTCTTTAAACTCAAATATATTTTTATTTGATTTAATGTATCCTATTGTAGCGTTTTCATTTGTAGAGACCAATGTAGTTTTTAAAATATCGTCTCTAAAAAAAGATATTTCTACTTCCTGAGATTTATAATTTTGAATTTCTTCATAAAAATCTTTATAAAAAGGGGTTTTTAATCCATTTAAGCCAATTATACTATCACCTTTTAGTAAACCTGCTTTTTCAGCATTTGAACCCGTTATAACAGAGTCTATAGTATTGTAGGTTCTCCTTTCAGAGAAAATCCCTTTTCCTTTATTCTTAAGTAGCTCTTCAATAATATCATCAGATAAATTAATAGTAACAATTTGATTATCTCTATTAACTTTTAATTCTCTTTCACCATCAATAAGAATTCTTTTTTCAGCTTCCCCAAACTCAACAATTTTATCCTCTCCAACTTGAATTATAAGATCACCTTCTTTAAATCCGAATGATTCATAAATAGGACTACTTAAGTGGGCTCCATATTCTATTTTATCGTTTGAAATATATCCACTTCCCCATACAAAAAGAATCATGATATAGATCAAAAATCCCAAGAATAAATTTACAGTAACCCCACCCACCATTATAATTAAACGTTGCCATGTTGGCTTAGATCTAAATTCCCAATCTTCAGGCTCTTTTTTTAACTGCTCTTTATCCATGCTTTCATCAATCATTCCGGCAATTTTTACGTATCCACCTAGTGGAAGTAACCCAATTCCATATTCAGTTTCGCCAAATTTCTTTTTTATAAGCGAAAATGGCCAATCAAAAAATAAGTAGAATTTTTCAACTTTAGTTTTGAAAATTTTAGCAGGTATAAAGTGTCCAAGTTCATGAAGAATAATTAATAATGAGAGACTCATTATAAATTGAGTGATTTGTATTACTATATCCATTTATAACAATTAAATTTTAAGCGACAAATATATATTAATTATATATACTTTGACTGTTAAGAAACTATAATATAATGCAAAAAAAAAGCCCCAAAAGGGGCTTTAAAATTAGAATTAGAAAGAATTATTTAAGAATAACTTTTTCAACATAATCCTTTTCAGTTGTACTTATTTGAGAAATGTATATTCCGTTTGGCATTTCTTCGGTATTGAAGTTATAATTTAAACTGTTAGGGTTAAATTGTTTTACTAAAGTACCTAATTGGTTATATATTTTAATGCTTTTTATTTTCGAAGGAGCATTAAAATTAATTGTTCCACTTACTGGATTTGGATATATTAAAATATCAGAATAAGATATGTTTTCTATAACATCAACAGTATTTAAAGGTAAACTAAGAGCATTCACAAGACGTGGGCAGAAAAACCCAAGAGTAGAATCCATATAAGCAGTAGCTTTAGCCATACTCATATCTGGATTTCCAAGAGCAGCTCCTGCAAGAATTTGCTGGCCATCTTTACCAAAAGCAGCGGCTCCAGCTACAGTAAATGCTGAATCCCAAAATTCCCATGGTGCACTTTCATTTGCATTTGCTGTTACAAAAGGAAATAAGTTTTCTACTGGAGAACCAATAATTCCTAGCCCTTTATCTATTGAATCTACAATTTTCAAGGAAGCGTTATAAGCAGCAGTTGTGTAAGCATCATTAATTCCAGAAATACTAGTGTTATTTCCTAGCATATTTGCTTTTGTAATTACATCATAAGAACCACTAATATCAGTAGTAATTGGAATTAGACCTAAAGCAGTGGTTACGTTTACATCTCCTGTAGTGTATATAGCAACATTATCAGTTCTACAATGTACTGCTGCCATTGGTACGTTACCAGCTTTTAACCAAGGAAGAGCACCCATTCCACCGCCCATACTGCAAACCATTTGAATTCTACTGGAATATCCAGCATTATTCACAACGTTTTGAGGTGGAGTACCACCATATCCATCCCAATCGCCTATTGAATCTAAATCAATTAGCATATCTCCCTGTGGAGTTAAAAACTTAGGAAGTTGTAAATCAGCTGTGTCAGAAACAGAGGCATAACCTAAAGCAACCCATCCACCAGAACCTTGACCAACTAAAGCTATTCTGTTCGTGTCAATTTTATAACTGTTACTACTGTCTTTAGCATCTCTGTAGAAAAATCTTACAGCAGCTTTAGTATCTTGAATTGCTCGGTAAACACCTTTTATTAAACTAATAGAATTTGCGGCAAGACTTCCCCCTGCACCACCATTCCAGCCTAATCGGTATTCAAGATTTGCTACAGCATAACCTCTTTTAGCAAAACGCTCACACATCTTAACAGTTGCATAATCATTTCTACTTCCTGTTGGATTATTATTTAAAAATCTTGGAGCAAAAGTCCCAGTATGTAAATAGACTAATAAAGGTCTTTCAGTTAGTGTATCGCCATTAGGCTCATAGAAGTCAAATACAAGATCAGGGCATACAGCATTAGTTCCCGTAGGAGCAAATGGCACACCATTAGAAGCAAGAACAACAGAAAAATTATCTGCATATTTAATATTTGTTGTTACATTGACGCTGTCAAAAATCTCGTCAAAATACCTGTCGTTTTGACCAAGGCTAATGTTAAAAGTTAATACACAAAGTATTAAAAAAGTAATTAATTTTTTCATAGGTTAATTTTTATAATTTATAATCAAACTTACGTAAATTTATTTACTAAGTTGTGATTTTAGCTGTCTTTCAAGTCAAAATTTAAAGAAAAATAGGTCATTCTTCCAACAAAAGGTCCACCATAAACTTGAATTACTTTATTGTTCAAGGCATTAGAAGAACCAAGTTTTAATGTTAAATTTTGTTTACTAAACTTTTTATTTATTTGAATATCTAACAAACCATATGTTGGAATGTTGCCTGTAAATTGTGGTGACCCCTCAAATAGGAATCCCTCTATCCATTTATAATTTATATTAAAACCAATATTTTTTAATTTTGCAATTTTCAGATTAATATTTCTTCCCGTTATACCAACATTATACTTATGTTCTGGGGTATTGTAAGAAGGAATTATTGGGTCGTCACTTTTTTTATTTAAAATATTCCATGAGTAGTTTCCGTTAAGCTCAATATTTTCATTTAAATAATAATTTATACCAATTGCAGCACCTTGGGTAGTAATAATTTCTCTGGAATTGATAGCAATTCTGTAAACTTGAGGGTTTTTTTCGCCGTTTGGGCCTTTGAGTTCCCAGTTTGTAAAGCCTCCGTTTGAAGTACCTATCAAATTTCCTGAAATCCCATTCACAAAACCAATAAAGTCTCTATACCAGCTGTAGTAGTAGTTAAAATCTACATAAATAGATTTTTTTATATTACTTCGTACTCCAAATTCAAAAGTTTTCACTTGTTCTGGTTGAATGGGTGCCACATTAAAATAACTTAATTTAATTGGATCTTTTTCGTTAATTAAAAAGTCAATATAACTATCGGTAGTAATTAAAGAATCATATCCAGTGATATTACCAGCTAAGATGGCTCTTCCTACATTGTAATACATATATTGGTTTAGTAATGTTGGATTTCTAATTGCCGATGTAAAAGTAGTTCTAATTGTAGTTTTTTCATTTGCATTATAAATAAATGAAAATGATGTACTAGGTAATAAGTCAAAATTTTGATTTTTATCAACCCTTAATGAACTTTTAAAAATTAATTGATCGGACAATAATTTTTTTTCAAACCCACCATAAATACCCCCTTCAACATTTACAATTTTTATATTGTTAGTATCACTAAATAATGAACCATTAGATTTTGGAGTGTAAACTCTGCTGTTCCCTCCCATAGTTATTTTCCCAAAATCGGAATTAAAAATTTTTTCAGCATGAAAATGATATAGAGAAGATTTATCAACAATTTTTGAACCACCATCAACAAAAGATGCTCCAGAAATAACTTCGTTTTTAAGAGAATCAAATCTTGCTGTACCAGGCTCAAAAAAATCAAGAGTTGTTGGAGTGGTTTGGTTCCATTGACTATTTGCAAAAGCTGCACATTCTTGGTGCCATTTTGCTAAGGAATCAGCAAAAAGTGCATAAACATTTTCCATTCCTTGAAAATCTACTGAAACTCCAAAAGCTGGCATCCATTGCACACTAGGATCTAAGGCTCTTACTTTGTCGACAAACCCGTATTTTTGCCAGCTATTTTGGTAAAGTTCTGACCACCTTCCATTCTCTGCAGCGGCATCTTGCATTATGAAAGAAGTTAAAACAGCATCGTAACTATTTCCTGCATCTTCATGAGTAGAATAGGCTCTTATAAAAAAATTATTTTCTTTCTTTAACTCTATCTTATTTTGAAAAAAAAGTATGTCTTTTAAGCTAAAACGATTATCACCTTGATAAACAGTAGTTCCTGTTCCAAAATTGCTAGACAATGAAATTTCTAAATCCTCTTTTATTTTGTAATGAAAACTAGCAGCAGCTTTTAAGTTTTCAGTTTTGTAGTCTACTATATCTTTTTCCCAATATCCTGTTCTATGAAATATTCCTAACCCAGGATATTGCCATCTACTATCTAAATCAATTTCACCATTTGCAGTGAAAAGTGTATTATTTTGAAGTGGAGAAAGATTTTCATCACCATACCTATTTACTGCATCATATCCACCAGGATTGCTTTCATCTGTGTCAAGACCTTCTACACTGTTCCTGTTAATTGCCTCCCAATCATTAGCATTCATGTAGAAAAAGTTTAACTTATATGCAAACCTATCTTTTCCTTTTTTGTCCTTTAAAACTTTGGCATATCTAACGGCATATTCGTTTAAGTTTCGCTCCCCCAGTTTTACCGAAGCTGAAACCCCAGGAAATAAAAATGGATTTTTAGTTTCCATACTTATTACCCCATTAAAAGCATTGGGACCGTAAAAAGCAGAGCTAGCACCTGAAATTATTTCTACTTTCATTAAATCTAGTTCTGATGCACCTAAAAAATTTCCTAAAGCAAAGTTTAATCCCGGAGAAGCGTTATCAACACCATCTATTATTTGAAGGGATCTTACTGGAGAAGTACTGTTAAATCCCCTGGTATTAATAACTCTAAAACCTAAACTAGCAGAGGTCATATCTACCCCTTTCATATGGCTAAGTCCCTCATAAAAGTTGGTTGCTGAGGTTTGCTTGATGTCGTTAATATCCATAGTTTCGATACTTAAAGGAGATTCTTTAAGTTTTTTACTAATACCACCAACAACTTCAACAGCCTCAAGCTGTAAATCTTTACTTTCTAAATTGATTTTTAGAAATTTTTCACTGTTTAAATTGATAGTTTTAGACTCATAGCCAATGTAAGAAACTTCAATATTGAAGGGCAAAGGAATGTTAGTTTTAATAATGAAACCGCCATTAAAGTCAGTTATACAACCATAGTCTGAACTAATTATTTTAACTGAAGCGCCAATTAACTCTTCATTAGTTTCTTGATCAAGAATTTTACCATTAATAACAGTTTGGGAAAACGATTCAAGCACCAAAAAGTTGGTAATTAAAATAAGAAAAAATAAATTTCTAATACTTTTTGTAAATAGCACCATAATTCGTTAAAAGTATAAATAAATTTTAATCCAAGTTAGAATTGTAAATTTACGTATATGATTCTTGGTTAGAAGCACTTTATTTAAAGCTCTTTTTTAAATAGTCTAAAAGGCTTACATTTGTTTAAAATATTAATATGTTAAAACCTGTAATTGAAAAAGCTTTAAATAAGCAAATAGAACTAGAAGCTTCATCTTCACAATTTTATTTATCTATGGCTTCTTGGACTGAAACTAAAGGGCTAAGTGGCTCCTCATCTTTTCTATACCAGCATAGCGACGAAGAAAGGCAACACATGTTAAAACTAGTGAAATTCATAAACGAAAGAGGTGGAAATGCATTAATTCCTGCTTTAATACAACCACCGGAAACTTTTAAGTCGTTAACTCATGTATTTGAATCTTTGTTAGAGCATGAATTAAATGTTACAGAAAGCATTAATAATATTGTAGGGCTTTGCTTAGATGAAAGAGACTTTACAACGCATAATTTTATGCAGTGGTATGTTGCCGAACAGCTTGAGGAAGAAGCTTTAGCGAGAACTATTATTGATAGATTAAACATGATTGGTAATGACAAAGCAGGGTTGTATCTTTTTGACAGAGACTTGATAAAAGAAATGCCACAAGAAGAGCAATTATAATTACTTAATATGATTTCAAGAATATTTTACATATTCATCTTCTTTTTGTTTTTTTTTTCTGGAAAACAAAATATCATTTCACAATATAGAGACCCTTTCACCGTAAAAAAAAGAAGTAATAAGATAAAAAAAAATAATAAAAAAGGACTTTTATATTCAGCTAAATCATATTTGTCAAAAAAACAAAAAGATTCCTTCTCTAACATTAAAAAAAACAATGGGTTAATTGGATTATATGATGACCCTTTTAAGAGGCTTGGGAAAGTAAACTATAAGCAAAGTGGTGTAGATAAAGATAGCTTTACAATAGAGCATAGAAAGATGGCGGCTCGAAACAGATATGATAAAGTTAATCTTAGAAATAAAGCTTTCAAAAGCAGAGATAAATACATGAAAAACAAAATCAAACATTATTAAATTTGTAGAGTCTAATATTCTTTGCTAATTTTGCAGTATATTTATTATTAGTTGGGGAATAAAAAACATATATCATTTATAGTAAGTATTTTAATGCTAGTCCCGAGCATTATGTTTTATTCTCAAGACGCTGGAAAAGCAGCACGAATGAAATTACAAGGAATTTATCTTTATTCGTTTGCTAAAAAAGTTTATTGGCCAACCCCACACACTACTGGAGATTTTACCATTGGAATATATGGTAATAAAGACTTATATAATCAACTTAACACGAATTTTAAAGGAAAGATGACGGGGAGTCAAAAAATTGTGTTTGATTTTTATGAATCTACATCAGATATTACCGACTGTCACTTACTATTTGTCAGCGAAGAAAAATCAAACGTTATTTCAAATGTCAAGAAAGTTTTAAATGAAAAAACTCTGCTCGTTACAGAGCTAAAAGATATTTCTAATTCAAGTGGAAACATGATTAATTTCGTTTACGTTCAAAGTAGACTTAAATTTCAACTTAACAAATCTGTATTAGAAAAAAATGATTTTAAGATTGGCCAAACTTTAACTAAATTAGCTTATTCAATAATATGAATGGATTAAATAAAATATTGTCCTTATTTTTGATGCTAGGTATATTTTTTACATCATTTTCACAAGCTAAATACTGTCCTGAGAAAATGCTTTTGCTTCAAAAATATCAGTCTAAAAATTATTCAAACGCAATAGGTTATATTGATACTGTATTATCTCAATGCCCAGATCAAAATGATGATTCTTATTTTTGGCATGTTTGTGGATTTATTAACCTTGATATTTTCAAATATTTAGAAAATAAGTCACATGGGTCTGAGACAAAATTAAAAGCTGCCGATTGTTTTATAAAATCTATGAATTTAGATGTGGAGGGACAATATTCAGAAAGAAATATCAAAGCCTTAGACTATATTTCAACCAATTATTATAATGACGCAGTTACCATTCTTCAGAAGTTTGCTGTAAATAATCGAGAAGATGCGGTCTCTTATTATAATAGTTATAAAAGATTGAAAAGAATTGCTCACCCCGACTATGATTTCGCAGAAAAAGATGTTGACTTTTATTATGGAATAGGAATGTTATTTAAAATGAGTTATGAAAATGATAAGCACGCTAACAAAGATTTATTAGATTCTTGTATTAGTTATTTTAATAAATCTCTTAAGATTGAACCTAATCAATATTCTGCTAATTATAATTTAGGTATTATGTATCATAATTTAGGAGTAGATATTATCATGGATGAACTAGATATTGATGCTGATTTAGAAATGGTTATTTTAATGCAGGAGCAAGCAGTTAATTATTTTTCTAAATCACTTCCTTATTTAAAGAAAGTTTATGAAATGAAGCCGAAGGAAGTTTCGATAGTTCAAGGAATTGCAGCTGTATATTACAGTTTAAATGACATGGTAAAACATGTAGAGTATATGAATATCCTAAAAGATCTGGAGTCTGTTAGTCCAGTGAATGAAAATAACTAAAAAATTTTGAGATTTACAGTTGGAAAAAAAATAGGTGGAGGGTTTAGTGTAGTTGTAATATTATTATTATTTGTTTTTTTATATACATTTTCCGTTGTTAATGTTGCCATTAAATCTAATGACAAGTTTTTAAAAATTGATCAACCCTCTCTTTTCGTAATTAATCAACTCAAAGATGACTTAGCAAAAACTCAAACCTATATGCAAAAATGGGTTATTGAAGAAACTAGGCCTGATGATCAGTTTAAATTAGAAGCAGAAGTTTTACTTGACTCAACAATCCTATATGATTTAGAAACCATTAAAGAATTATCTTCTTTGTGGATTTCTTCAGAAGGAGGGTTGGAAGAATTTAATGATATTTATACAGATGTTTTTGCTTTAATTGAATCATATAACTTTGAGGTAAGAGAGGTATTTATTAATATAGATAGTTACCAAGATGAAGCATTAGCATTTAATGCTCAATTTATGTTTGAAGAAATAAGCGCAAACTATGAATTTATTCTTAAGTCTATCAGCGATTTATCTCAGATTAGAACACAAATTGCTGATAAACAACAAATAGAGACTAATAATAGATTTTCAAACTTAATAAATAGCATCATATTTTTTTCTATAATTATTGTTCTTGGGACAATTCTTATTGCAATTTTTACAACCCTTAGTATTACAAAACCAGTAACGAGTCTTAAAGTAATTCTCTTGGGATTAGGGAAAGGAATTTTCCCAAAAAATCAAATTGAACCTAGTAATGACGAAATTGGAGAAATGTCTGAGGCCATGAATAGCTTGGTTACGGGGTTGACAGAAACAACCCAATTTGCTCATGAAATCGGACAAAGTAATTTTGATTATAAATATCAACCTCTTAGTGATGAAGACGTACTGGGTCACGCACTTCTAAAAATGAAGGATGAATTAGCTGAAACGGAAAGAATATTAGAACAAAAAGTTAAAGAAAGAACAGAAGAAGTTGTGAAACAAAAAGCTGAAATTGAAGAGCTTTATACAGATGTTACTGCCAGTATTAGATACGCTAAAAGATTACAAGATTCTATACTTCCGCCAGAAAAACAAATAAAAAAATATTTTCCTTCTTCATTTGTCTTATTTAAACCAAAAGATATTGTTTCAGGAGACTTTTACTGGATAGGGAAACAAAAAAATGAATTTATGTTTGCAGCTGTTGATTGTACAGGACATGGAGTCCCAGGTGCTTTTATGAGTTTAGTGGGGGCTAACGGTTTAAATAGTGCTTTTAAGGAGCATAAATTGTCAAAGCCAGGTTTAATTTTAGATGATCTTAATAGATATGCAAATGAGGCTTTAAACAAAAGCGCTGATGATTCTATTAGGGACGGTATGGATATCACACTCTGCTCAATAAATAGTAAGGAAATGAAACTTAGATTTGCCGGGGCAAATAATCCAGTTTACCTTATAAGAGATGGAGAGTTAGAAATATATAAAACAAATAAATTTGCTATTGGTTCTTTTAGCCAAGAAGAACATAATTACGAAAATTTTGAAATAGACTTGATTAAAGGGGATAAAGTATACGCTTTTTCAGACGGTTATCCAGATCAATTTGGAGGTGAAAGAGGAAAGAAGTTTATGTATAAAAAGTTCAAAGAATTATTAGTTGAAACTGTAAATGAATCCATGGAAAATCAAAAAAGAAAACTAGAAGAAAGACTAGTAGAATGGATGGGGAATTATGAGCAGGTTGACGATATCGTAATATTTGGAGTCGAGATTGATTAATTCCCATTATTTCATTTTAGCTAAATAATAATCAAGAAAGATATTTTAATCCTTCAATGTCAACATCTTTGTATGTATTAAGTATTTTTTAATTAAGTTAACTTTTGTAAATCCCATGTAGTTTTTTTAATTTTTCTACAGGCTTTTAAAACATCTCTTCTACTAATAATACCAACCATTTTACCATCTTTAAGTACTGGGTATCTTCTAAAGTTAGAGTTCATAAACATATTGGCTAATTCATCAATTCTAGTTTTATAATCTACGGTAATTACTTTTTTGGACATATAATTGATAACATTTCCTTTATTGGGAGGTAAATTATGATACTTCTCGTCATATATTAAACGTAGACAATCTTTTTCTGTAATAATTCCTATTATTTCACCATTGTCGTTGATTACAGGTGCTCCTGAAATTTTTCTTTTGGTTATGGTCTCTATTACCTCTATTATTCCTTGATCAGCCTTAAAAGTAATGACTTTAGAAGTCATATAATCAAATGCTGTTTCATATATTATTTTTTCTACATTTTTTTTTATAAATCTTGGAGTAAAGTTTATCATGAATTAAATTAATATTTAAAGTAGATTTATATATTACAAAATTTAAAGGACAAATCCTAATTATAAATGCTTGATAATTAGTGAATTTACCTAAATTTGATTCAGAAAAGATAGTTGACTTTTATTTACTCCTTAATTACTTTCACTACCTCAACTTTATCTCCATAAGAAACTTTAAGAAGGTAAATTTCTCTTGGATAATCTTGTAAACTAATGGTAGTATCACCAAAGATATTTAGTTTAAATTTTAATTTTTGTCATTTAATAATTAAATAGTTCTTTTTCTGTCTCTTTTTTTTCTATTGTTTTTTTATTTAAAAACTCTTCAAATGCTATATTATTATTATTAAATTCTTGTGTTTTAGAAGAAAGATCAGAATCTAAAGGAAACCAATTAATTTCTGCCGATTCATATGATTCAAAATATCCCCCCCTATAAATGACACAAGAAATGACATTTTGTTTATTGGAATAAAATTTAACCCCTTCACCTTCATCAAAAAAATCGTTTTGGTAATCCCAAAATAGTTCTATAGAATCATCGTTGAATCGAATAGCGTTATAACCACACATATGGCATTCATTTCCAGTATAACATTGTTCACACGGCAAAATAAAAAATGGGCCATCAACTCTATGCAAATACCACATTTCTGGCCCTACTATATCACGCCAGTTATAAATCTCTCCATTTAAGTGCTTAAAAATTATGGTGTCTGTACCATTTGTCCAAGAAGTGCCTGCAAACTTTTCTATAAAACTTAGCTTATTTTCATTGACTATTTCAGCAGCTACAGACCCAGATCTGCTCTCCAAAAACAATACAGGAAATATGAATAAGAATATTACCTTCTTCATTTTATAGGTTTTAAACCATTAATTTAAGAAAAATGCAAATTCTAATTAAAAATTATAGGTTTTACTAGGAGACTTAATTAAGATCTGTAAGAATCAGACCCAAATGCTTCTCCATTTCCAGTTTGACAAAATTGTCTTAAACTTTCTAAATATTTTGCAGAACTAAAATTTTGGTTGGCATAAAAATCGGACTTTTCAGTAAAAGCACCGTATGAAAATCTTACACGAGTTTTCCCTTCATTTTCGCTAAGCTCGTAAGTCATATAAAGCGATTCTATAGGCATAGAAGATTCTATAAATTCCCAAGTAATTTTCTCATTTTCAATTTCATTACATTTTGCATTAAGAAACATTTCTCCCCATTTAAAGGTTTTGGTTTTGTCCGAGTTTTCCACAACATCATTGGTATACCACTGCTTAATATTTTCTACTTCCTTAATAGCTTCGTATACTTTGTTTAGTGGCGCGTTAATGTGTAATAAATGTTCAATTAGATACATATTTAATATTTGATTTTCATTATAAAAGTAATAATCAAAATTAAATATCAAAAATATTAATATTTAAATTGACACTTAAATTGAAAAACAAAAAAAACGTCTCTTAGTTAAGAAAGCAAAGGGAGGTTAGTTATTGTTCGTTTATAAACTATATTTAGCTTTTATGGCATCACAGTCAAATTTATTATTATCACATCTCAAAGTTTTTAAAACCTTGTTATTTCTAGTATCTAATTTACTAAGTTGATTGTTGTCACAGCCCAAAGAATGTAAGAACAAATTTTTACTAATATTTAACTTTTTAACCTTGTTATCCCCAATAAACAAATGAGTTAAAGAAGTGTTTTTACTTACATTTAATTTTGTTATTTGATTATCACTACAATACAAATGAGTTAGAGCAATGAAGCTACTTAAATCTAAACTTTTAAGCTGGTTGTTCATGCATTTAATTCGAGCCAATGAAGGATAAGTATTTTTACTTAATAATAAACTTTTTAGTTGATTATCCCTACATTCTAGTTTAGTTAATGCAGTATTATGACTAACATCTAAACTTATAAGTTGATTATTGCTACATTTAAATGTAGTTAAAGAAAGACATCCGCTTACATCTAATTTTTTTAGTTGATTATCGCCACAATATAGTTCTATTAAAGCGGTGTTTTTACTTACATCTAAGCTTGTAATTTGAGTATTAATACAACCCAAAAAAGTTAAAGAAGTAAATGCTTCTATCCCTTTAAGATTCGAAATTGATTTTTCATGAACAATTAATGTGTCGAGAGAGTTAATATTTGCAGTAATCACTTTTCCGTCAACAATATCATCATGACCTAAATCTATAAGCACTTGCTCAAAATTATGGTCTGGTATAAAAGTATATTGACTAAAGCCAAAAATTGGAAACATCAATAAGAATAGTAATTTCTTCATTTTATAAGTTTTATACTTTCAAGTTAAGAATAAAGTAAATACTAATTAAAAATAATAGGTATTATTAGGTAAATTGAATATGAAGATCACCTTAAAAATCTAAAAGGAAATGCAGGGCTTGGTTGAGTTAAAAGAAAAGAGAGTTACAACTTTATGTCGTAACTCTCTCATTTTCATTGCGCTTCTTCAAGGACTCGAACCTTGGACCCTCTGATTAACAGTCAGATGCTCTAACCAACTGAGCTAAAGAAGCAATTTTGGTTTGCAATATTACATCAAAGTTTGAATTTATGCAATACCTCTTATTTTTTTATTTAATCAATTTCAAGAAATATATTTTTAAGAGCTATTTCAAATGCTATATTTGCCCTAAAATTTAATTATGAAAATTGTAAGTGTTGGTACAGTTGCCTTTGATGCCATTGAAACACCTTTTGGAAAAACAGATAAAATAGTGGGAGGGGCTTGTACCTACATAAGCCTATCTGCAGCATATTTTAATGATTCACCAAATTTAATTTCAGTAGTTGGGGAAGATTTTCCTAAAGAAACAATTGATCTTTTTAAGCAAAGAGGAATAAATACCGAAGGACTTCAAATAAAAGAGGGCGAAAAAACTTTTTTTTGGTCTGGAAAGTACCACCAAGACATGAACACTAGAGACACCATAGACACCCAGCTTAATGTTCTTGAATCATTCGATCCAATTGTTCCAAACAGCTATCAAGATTGTGATATTCTTATGCTAGGGAATCTTACTCCATCTGTTCAAATGAAAGTAATTCAACAAATGGAAACTCGTCCAAAATTAATTGTTTTGGATACCATGAATTTTTGGATGGAAATTGCCATGGATGACTTAAAAGAAGTGATTAAGCAAATTGATGTATTAACCATTAATGATGAAGAAGCTAGATTACTTTCTGGAGAACATTCTTTAAGAAAAGCAGCTAAAATCATTCTTCAAATGGGACCCAAGTATTTAATTATTAAAAAAGGAGAACATGGAGCTTTACTCTTTGGTGATAATAATATTTTTTATGCTCCAGCTCTTCCACTGGAAGAAGTTTTCGATCCTACTGGTGCAGGCGATACTTTTGCAGGAGGCTTTGTGGGGCATCTTTCTACTTGTGATAGAATTAACTGGGAAGCGATGAAAAAAGCAATCATTGTAGGTTCTGCAATGGCCTCTTTTACTGTAGAGAAATTTGGAATAGAAAGGCTAGTAGCCCTTGATGAAAATCAAATCGAAGAAAGAATTAACGAGTTTAAAAAATTAGTAAGTTTCAATTAAAAAAATTTAAAATGATTGCTGAAAGTTGGCTTTATTTAATAATTGGGTTAGTTATATTTAATTACTTCTTTAATACAGTTTTAAATTTTGTCAATGATAAAAACTGGAAATCTGAAATTCCTGACTCTATGAAGGATTTTTACGAAAAAGAGAAGTATTTAAAAGCAAAAGCATACTCTAAAGAAAAAGGTGCTATTGGTTTTATTTCTAGTACTATTAGTCTATTAATAACTGTATCATTATTATATTTTGAAGGATATGGTTGGCTTTCAAATATTATTGCTAATTATTATAATATTCCATTTTTGCAATCGGCACTTTTCTTTTTGTCACTCTTCATATTAAGTGATATAATAAGTATTCCCTTTAGCTGCTATAACACTTTCGTAATTGAAGAGAAATACGGATTTAATAAAATGACAGTTAAAACCTTTGTTCTAGATAAAATAAAAGGGTATTTGCTTACCATTATTGTTGGTGGAGCTTTATTGGCAGGAGCTATTTATATCGTTTCTTTATTGGAAAATGGATTTTGGATTTGGTTATGGCTATCTCTATCTATTTTAATGCTTTTAATAAATATGTTTTATGCAGATTTAATAGTTCCTATTTTTAATAAATTAACGCCTTTAGAAAAAGGTAGTCTTAGAGAAAAAATCGAATCCTATTCAAAAAAAGTGGGCTACTCTCTTAAAAACATATACATAATAGACGGTTCAAAACGATCTTCTAAAGCCAATGCTTTTTTTAGCGGACTAGGACCAAGGAAAACAATCGCACTATACGATACTTTAGTAGAAAAACACACAGAAGAAGAACTAGTTGCTGTTTTGGCTCACGAAGTTGGCCATTACAAAAAAAAGCATGTATTTACTTCGCTTTTTCTCACGATATTTCAACTGGGATTAATGTGTTTTTTGTTAGAGATTTGTCTAAAACAACCGGAAATATCACAATCCTTAGGTGGAGCTGGTATGGTATTTCATTTAGGATTGGTTGCTTTTGGAATTCTTTACAGCCCTTTGGGAACTATACTTAGTATTTTAATGAATATAAATAGTAGGAAAAACGAGTTTGAAGCAGACCATTATGCCAAAACTACCTACAGCGGAGAGTCTTTAGAACTAGCATTAAAAAAACTTTCTGTGGACAGTCTCTCAAACTTATATCCCCATCCAATTTTTATATTTGTTCACTATTCCCACCCACCACTTTTAAAAAGGCTTGAAGCTCTTAATGAATAACAGCCTTTAGAACTATTTGGTAATGATCAGATAGATCCATATTGGCCTTTTTATAATTCATAACAGGACGTAAAATATATTGATCTAAAGCTTCAATTTTTTTAGAATTTTGATAGAATATAAAATCTATCCAAGCATTATAACCTCTCTCATTCCAACTATTAAATTCATCAAAACTATAGGGCCTATTGTCATTTAGTTTGAAGTTTTTAAGTGTAATCAAGCTATCTAACACTTTATAACTTTCAGAATTTCTAGCGGTATTAAAATCTCCTATAAGAAATAATGGAACTGTATCATTTAAATAGGGTTTAATAATGTTGTTTTTTAGAATTTTATATTGTTTATTTCGAGATTCTTTACTATGAGAATCTAAATGAGTTCCGCCAACTAATATTGGGGTTTCACCAACATTAATTTTCACTAAACTACATCCTTTTTTTACTGCTCTATCAATTTTTTTAGATACGTTAAAAGTAACGTGATTGATCATTTCTAAAGGATATTTAGATAGAATCATTACTCCAGAAGATAACTTTAAATTAAAACCCTCTTTAATTGGTGATAGTTGGTAGGGAAATTTAATTTTTAAATCATTTTGAAATTTTTTAGTAATTGATTTATCAAAAATCTCTTGAAGAACAACTACATCGAAATTTGTAGCATTTAAATATTGAATAATTTCTGGGGCCCTTGCCTTTTGATTCTTTCGGCAAACTTTTGAAAAAGGAGCTAATTTTTTTGGAGTCATTTGAATATTCCAAGAAACAATTTTTATAGTATCTAACTCAATAATATTATTTGAAAAGACACAATTTGAGAAAGTAGATAAAAGACCAACTAAAATTATATATCTATACATATAGTTTTTAATAAGTTAATATATGGAGTAAATATTACGATTGATAATTATAAAATATGAAATTAATCAGAAAGAGCAAAAATAAATGTTAAAATGAGAGTTTTTAAAAGAAGAGGTCTCGATCAGATTCGAACTGATGTAGATGGTTTTGCAGACCACTGCCTAGCCACTCGGCCACGAGACCTTTTAAAGAAAACAAAAGTACAACTTCCAATGAAATAAACAATTTATTCTTCTACCACAACTGATACATAATCAACATCTCCATCTAAAGGAGGGTTAATTTTTTTAATCTCCACTTTACATTTAACTACAATTGAAAATTTTTCTTTTATATCATTTATAATATTGTAGGCTACGGTTTCAATTAACTTATTGGTAATACTCATTTGTAAAATGACAATATTTTTTAATTCCACATAGTCAACAGTTTTTGCTAAATCATCTTCAGTAGCAGCAACTTTAAAGTCACAATCTACACTTACGTTTACAAGATAATTTCCACCAACAATGGATTCTTCCTTTAAGCAGCCGTGATAAGAATATGTTCTTATGCCATGTAATTTTATACGGTTCATTATGAATTGGATTTTTCTAGAAATAGATTTTCAAAGAGTGTAGATTTAATATTATACCTATGCATTACCTCTTGTTTACCTAATAATTCCATTATTGAAAATAATGAAGGTCCCATTCCTTTCCCTGTTAAAATTAGTCTTAGACATGGTAAAAGCGCCCCCATTCCAATTTCTTTTTTTTCAATAAATTTTTGGAACGTATTTTCAATTTGATTTGATAGAAAACTTTCAACTAAGTCTAAATCGGCAAAAAATTCGTTGACTAGTAAGAGAGTATTGGACTTCCATTTTTTTCTAAATGTTTTTTCATCGTACTCTTCAAAAATTTTGAAAAAGTATTCTTCAGAAAGTAACTCATGGTGAAAAGTAGCCCTCTCTTTCATTAAATTGGCAACTTTTTCTAGAAAAGCATTACTTACACTGTATTTGCAATCTAACAGCATTAAATGTGCAAGTTCTGAATTAGATTTATTTCTTAAATGCTGTTGATTAAACCATTTAGATTTTTCGGGATCAAATTTAGCGCCACTTTTACCAACTCTTTCAAGAGAAAAGTCCTTAATTAACTCATCAATTGTATATAATTCTTTTGAATTTCCTGGGTTCCATCCTAAAAATGCAAGCATATTTACAAAAGATTCTGGAAAGTATCCTTTTTCTCGATAACCGGAAGAAACTTCCTTAGTAACTGGGTCTGTCCATTGAAGTGGAAAAACAGGAAATCCAAGTCTGTCACCATCTCGTTTACTTAATTTCCCGTTACCATCAGGCTTTAATATCAATGGTAAATGAGCAAATTTTGGAATTGCTTTTTCTAAATCTAAATACTTGTAAAGTAAAACGTGAAGCGGGGCAGAAGGCAGCCACTCTTCACCACGAATTACATGAGAGATTTCCATTAAGTAATCGTCTACCACATTTGCTAAGTGGTAAGTAGGCATTCCGTCTGCTTTGTAAATTACCTTATCGTCCATATTGTTAGTGTTAACAACAACCCAACCTCTAATTTCATCAAAGAATCTTACGTCTTCGTTTCTAGGCATTTTAATTCGAACTGCACATGGTACATTATCGGAAAATCTTTTATCAACTTCCTCTTTTGAGAGAGATAAAGAGTTTTGCATGGAATTTCTGGTGATAGAATTATATTGCCAATTGGGCATTTTAGCTTTTTTTGCCAATTCTCTCATCTCAGTCAATTCTTCGCTTGAATCGAAAGCATAGTATGCATGGCCAGACTCAATGAGCTGATCAACATATTTTTTATATAAATGTTTTCTTTCTGATTGTCTGTAAGGCCCTTTTGAAGTCGTTAATCCGGGGCCTTCATCAATACTTAATTTACACCAATTTAAAGCTTTAATTATATATTCTTCTGCGCCCTCTACATATCTGTTTTGATCGGTATCTTCAATTCTTAAAATGAAGTCGCCATTGTTTTTCTTGGCGAATAAATAATTATATAATGCAGTTCTTATTCCGCCCATATGGAGAGGACCGGTGGGACTAGGAGCAAATCTAACGCGAACTTTTCTTTCCGACATATTACAGAGTAATTTTAGAACGAAAGTAATGCTTATCTATAGAATGGAAAATACATTTTAATTTTTTTTTGAAAAAAATTAATCGTCATTTAATTGAAATTCGCACCTTCTGTTTTCTCTGTGTTCAGAATCAGTACAAAGTTCAGCACTAAAACATGAGTTTACAAAATTCACAGCTCCTCTACCTATGACATTTACTCTTGATCTTAAGATTCCCTTATATTCTAAATATCTTCTTGTTGAAATTGCTCTATTTTTTCCTAAAAGAACATTAAATTTTTTATCTAAATACTCTTTTGTGCCAAGACAATCTGTATAACCAAATATTGAAATGGTCTTGTCTTTATTCTTTTTTAAATAATCTGCTAATGAATCTAACTGTAATCTTGAATTATTAGTTAATTTATGACTTTTAAAATCAAAATATATTGGAGAAATAATAAATCCTGATTTTGATAATTTTAAATTAAACTCTTTACTTAAGTCAATAACTTTAGGTAGAGTATCTCCAATATTTAAAATTAATGTTTTAGTAAAATAATTTCTTTTTTCAATAATCAAATAGTAGATGTTATTTTCATGTAAATGGAGTTCAAAGTTGCCATAATCGTTGGTGTATCTGATATCCTTAGAATTTGTTGTTGAGTCAACTATCGTGATTTTTACAAATGGTAATGGCTCATCGTTATCAGCGTCAACGATTTTTCCAATGGCCGGAGTATAGTCATCAGTAATATACACTTCAATGTCTTTTTCTGTGTTATATAAAATACTAGTATGAAAATTAGCTACCCCATCAGCATTTCCTTTATATGCATGAACTTCGTAATCTCTGACCATTTCTAAATTAAAGAAAAAATGTCCTGTTGAATCTGTATAACAGGAATCTAATTCCATCCCATCCATATCAATGAGAACTACTTTAGCATTTATTTGAATTTCATTAGACTTTTGATGAGTTACTTTACCTTTAAATATTTTTTGAACGCTATCTAAAAATAAATGACGTTTTTTGGCTCTTAGATAATTAGTATCGATAAAAAACTCTTTTAGACCATATAAATGTTGATTATGACCTTCTAAAAGTAGAATAGAATCATTATTAAATGCAAATTGAAAATATCCATTTTCATCTGAATAAATGGTAATTTTTTTTGATTTTATACCATTGCTAATATCAATTTTAACATTCGGAACTTTTTCATTATTGTGCCTTAAGACAGTATATCCTTCAAAAGTTTTGTCTTGGTGCAATTCTATATCTTTTCTTTCATTTCTAAAAAGTGTTTTATCAGAAACCACAGTAGTCTCTCCATAATAATTTTTCTTTGTAGCTACTATTTTAAATGTTTGGCCTTCATCAAGATTAAATCTGTATTTACCAGGAAACCCAGTTAAAAATTGATTTATTTCCACATTGTTGTTATCTAATAATCTCACAACAGTATTTTTCTGAGAAGTACTGTCTTTAAAATATTTTGTGTATCCCTTTACATAAGGATCAATGGGAGTTAAATGTGCAAAATAGATGTCATCATCACCTTTTCCTTTAGACCTATTGGAATTCATAATTGCAATACTTTCGTCAAATGGATGAAGAATAAAATGGTTGTCGTCTGCAGGTGAATTTATTGGATAATGTAAATGTTTAACGTCAAAAACGCTATCGTTAATTATTTTACATTTAAAAATATCTGCTTTCCCATAACCTGGGAATCCATTTGATGAGAAGAAAAGAATACTGTCATCGTAAATTTTTGGTGTTCCCTCATCAAATGGAGTATTTACCAAAGGCCCTAAATTTATAGCTCTTCCCCAGTCGCCTGATTTTTTTTTGTGAGCAATATAAATATCATTTGCACCAAAACCATTTTTTTTATTTGAAACAAAATAAATAGTTTTTCCATCTGAAGATGAACTAACTTCACCAGAACCCACGGAACTAGATAAGAATCTAACAGGGATTCTTCTTCTTTTAGATACTTTTTTTTTCTTTGAAGAAAATTTACCTTGATATATTATGGGGTTAAGTGATGCTTCAGTATTGTTATTTGTTAAATAGGGGTGTCTGGTATAATATACTTTTTTGTTTAGATGATCCGTGGCTACACTTGTTATATTAAAATTTTTGTGTGATATAATTAAATCATTTTTTAAAATGGCATTTTTTGGAATAGACGAATCTGCAATATTGAACAATTTAGAAAAATCTATATCCATTTTATAAGCAAAAGTTCTTGGTGAAACTGAACTACCATATGCTAAAATCTTATTTAACTTTTCAATAAATTGTTTTTTTTCTTTAATACTTAAAGAGTCATTTTTTTGAATAAAAGTTATGTTATTAGCAATTGTTTTTTTTTGTCCTTTTTCAGCAATATAAAATATTCCGTCATCAAAAAAACTAGGGGAAAACTCTGAAGAAGATGTATTTACAACCTCTAGATTAGATAGCTCCTTAAAAACTTCTGCTGTATCCCAACTAATTAGGGAATCAACTGATTTTATATTTAGTTTGATGTATTTGTTTGATGTATCTATTAAAGACAAATTTTCCAATATTTTTTTAGCATATTTATATTTTCCAGTACTTTTTAGAGCTATACTATATCTAAATTTTAATAAAAAATCATTGGGATTTTTTTCTAATGCTTGTTTAAAAATTGGAATAGATTGCCGAAAATTATTTATTAGATAGTGTGAATAGGCATAATTCTTAATTTGTTCACTTGATAAATCATCTAATTCACTATAAATTTTAGCTGCTGTAGAATATTCGAAGTTTGTATAAAGTATATCAGCTAATTTAGCTTGACTTAAATATGTATTTATAGAAAATGTAGCAATTAAAAAAAGAATACTTTTTTTCATTTCAGAAGCTTAGTTTTCAGATGAAAAACTGGAGTATACTCTATTTCTGTTCTTCCATGGAGTTTTTGTTGAGTCATCTTTTTTAAACTTATAACTTATAAAAACTTCATGTGTTCCAGAGTTGTAACTTTGTAAATCTGAAATACCAAGATCATACGAGTAGCCAATAGTTGATGTACCTAAATTTACAGCGCCCATGAAGGAGAGTGCATCCTGTTTTCGGTATGATAGAGCAAGAGAATATGCATTTTTATAAGTGAATTTAACATTACCATCAATTTGAACAATATTATTTGCCATAAGTCTCATAACCGCTGATGGTTGAACTTCAATAACTGCACCTACTTTAAAATTATATCCTCCATTAATGTACATAACTCTTTGTATAGTATTAATAATAGGAGACGTCCTAGCCAAAAAATTACTTTTATTTTCGAATAAATTAAATCCAGAAATACCTACAAAATGACTTTCACCAGTCCAGTACACTCCAAAATTACAATCTGAAGTTATTTGGTTACTTAAGTTTAAAATCGCTACATCCCCTGGGATTTCTGTAATTAGCCTGTCTCTATCAATTGAAAACTGAGTGAGTGATGCAGATAACCCGAAAGAAAGTTTAGTTCGTTTACTTGTTTTAATATTATAAGCAAAAGTTGTACTTAACCCAGATCTTCTAGAGGGGCCATAAACATCATTATAAATTTGCCCTCCTAGACCCATATTGTCTCCTAAGTAAGTATGGTACATAAAATTTTGAGATACTGGAGCTTCATCAATTCCCATCCATTGTCTTCTAAAACTAAAAGATAGCGGCGAATAGGCTTTAGTTCCAGCTACTGCTGGGTTGATGGCAAAGTCATTAAAAAGGTATTGACTGTTTAAAGATACTTGTTGACTTTTGTAATTAAATAGTATTAAAATAAATACTGAAACAGTAAAAATTCTTTTCATAATCTTATCTTATTAAAGTTATGGGACCAGTTTGATCAATAGGCTGTTGTCCATTAACTGACAGTTCAATAATATAGTAATATGTCCCTGAAGGAAGATCACCTCCGTCAATATTTTTCCCATCCCATTGATAGCTGTTATTACCAGAATAGTCAATAATTTTATTTCCCCACTTATTTAAAATGATTAGTTTTAAATTGTCATAATTTTGAAAATTAAGATTCCAAAAATCATTTATTCCATCATTATTTGGACTAAAAGTATTAGTCATGTCAATGCATTCTAGATCTCTATCAATTTGAATATTCTCTAAAAGTGAATAACATTCATTTGCATCAGAAACTAAAACATTATAACTTCCAATTTCTGCAAACATAAGAGGGTTTTTTAAAGATCCATCTGACCATTGATAGCTGTAAAACCCTAATCCATTTCTAGGGTGTGCATGTATCATAACTCCACCTTCTGAACATATTTCTATTTCTGTTGAGTAATCAACAGTAATTGGGCTCACGTTAATTTGAATGGTTTCAACATCAGTTGCCACACAAGGTCCTAATGTATATGTGTAAGTTATATTATGATTGCCAACACCAGCGTTTATAGGATTAAAACTACCATTTGAAACACCTGAACCTGAATATATCCCCCCTGATGGGGTTCCTCCAGTAAGATCAAATTCTGGATGATCTTCACCACATATATCATCAATTTCAAGTAGATTCGTTTCTAAAGTATAAACATCAATAGTAACACCAATACAGTTACTAGATGGGCAATAGCCTCCCTCAGCTCTAACATAATAATTTGTTGTAGTTGTAGGAGAAACTGAAATTTGATTATTTGCTGTTCCTATGACCTGACCTGTTCCACAACTTCCTTGGTACCAAACCCATTGACTAGCGCTAATTAGTTGGTTTGAATTGTCCAAATTTATAGTTGTTGAGTTTCCATTACAAATTTCATAAGCATTTGCAGAAATTGAAGTAGGGTCAAAATTTGGCTCTAAAACAACTACTGGAAACTGCGTAGAATCAGTACAATTATTACTGTCAGTGTAGGAGTATGTTATTGTGTGAGCTCCAATGCCGGAAATATTAGGATCAAAAATACTATCTAAAATTCCATTTCCAGAATAAGTTCCATTTCTAGGAAAACCACCTTGTAATATTATAGGAGATAAATCGCACAAAGAATCAATAGGAGAGTGATATACATTTAAATTATAAATATTTAATAAAATTTCTTCGCAAGAAGTTGACCCACATATACCCCCATTTGCTCTAACATAGTACATAGTTGTTGAGTGGGGAATGACAGTTATTGTTGGCCCTGACCCTATAGAATTAGTTCCACACGAACTCTCATACCAATTCCAAACTGCTCCAGTTCCAAGATTTCCGCCTGATAAACTTAAATTAGTTGAATCTCCGGAACAAAAGTTGTTAGAAGTGGTCAAAACCCCGGAAGGTGCAATAGAGCCGTCTTTAGTGAAAATTGTAACGCTTTTACAAAGTGATGCACCACAAATCCCAGTAACTCTAGCATAGTAGGAAGTTGTAGAATCTGGATAAACTGTAATTGAATCACCAACACCAATTGGAAAGGATCCACATGATTCTTTGTACCACGTAATTGAATATCCCACAGGAAAAGTTTCAGAATAATGGGCAAACAATTGTACGGCTGACTGAGGACAAACCGAATCAATAATTGACCAAGAGCTATCTGTAGAGTTATAGGTAGAATCTATCGACAATGAATCCAATTCAATAAAGTAAGAATAATTTTCAACTGTAATATTTTCGCACAAGGTATTATTACAGTCTCCTTCAGCTCTAACAAAATAGGTTGTATTAGCTGTTTGATTTACAGTAATTGTTGCCCCAGTTCCAATAGAATTTCCCGAGCAAGAATCTTTATACCACACCCATTGACCGTTGGTTCCTATAAGGCCGCCATTTAAATTCAAAAACAAGTCATTATTTGCACATATTATTGAATCTGAACTTGTAATAATACTGGGATTTATTGAACTAGTTTTTAAGACTAAATTTAAAGTAACTATACTATCGCAACCTACTGCATTTGCACCGACTAAAGTATGCACTGCTGTATTATTACTAGAAGTGTAAGTTAATCCATCTATCCAAGTAAAACTATCACAAACTACATGATTGTCTATTGAGGATGTTTCACACTGATTCCATCCAATTTTTGAAATAAAACAGATAAAAAAAAACGATAAAACGATTGAAATTTTACGCATTATAATTTACAAATTATAGTTAATCATCAATTAATTTGTAAAACTAAAAAATTATTATGTTAAAAATTTATTTTCAAAAAATGAGTATTGATTGAGTAAATAAAAAACTATGATCAATAGTATTTTAATCTACAAAAAAATTAAATCATTAAGTTGTTAAATTTCTTCTACATTTGAATATGATATATTTAATTAAATTTGGAAATATTAGTTATAATATCTTTTAAAATTAATATTTCCTTGGCTTTAAGTATGTGATAAAATAAATATTGTTAATAGAAGACTAAGTTTTTTTTATGAACGCCTCTGAAATTTTTTTCTCCTTTCTCAACAAATAACAGAGCAATATAATCGTCTGTTTTATATTTAATATCTCTTACGCTTTATACTATTAACATATTTCAATCTCATATATTTTTTGTAGAGTCATATTAATTAAAATCATGATATATATTTCTGTCATTATTAAATTCACAAAACAATTTTTCTATTTTGGAAAAGATAGTTTCATATTTCTTCTAAATTAGCAGTCATGAATACCAAATCACATAAATCTAATTCTTTGGCTGAAATTTCAACGATTTTTGGAATGACGCTGCTTTTGACATTATTTGGTGTTTTTGTTTATTTTATGTTGACTGCAAATAAAAAGTCATCTGAAATTAAAGAGCAGCTAAGTTTAGATATACTTTTTCATGAAAGTGTTGACGAATCTATCGTTAGAATGATGGAGAAAAAATTAATATCGATGGAAGGTATTGTTAAGAAAGCTTTATTTGTTTCAAAAGATGATGCTCAAAAAATAATGCTAAAGCATGTTGGTAAAGATGCTTTCGAAATATTAGATGGGGTTAATCCATTGCCATCATCCATACATGTGAACCTTAGTGCAGATTATGTTAATCCCGATAGTGCATCTAATTTTGCTTCAAAAGTTTTAAAAGGAAATGAGCATATTATTTCAGAAGTCTCTTATAATGAATCTCAATTTTTAGAAATTGGAACAGTTTTCAAAAATTTTGAATTTATAATGCTATTTATAGCTGCTGTATTATTAATAATAGCTATTTTACTAATCTACAATACCATAAGATTGGCTGTTTTTTCAAAAAGATTTATGATTCGAACCATGCAATTAGTGGGAGCAAAATCCTATTTTATTAGAAAGCCTTTTATTATTAGAGCCTTTTATCAAGGCTTAATATCATCTACTTTAGCTGTTATATTTCTTCTATCTTTATGGTATTCGTTTACATATATAAATCCTAATATTATTACAGAACTAAGTTCTGACAATACAGCTTTGAATCAAGAAATATTTGATTTTAGTTTATTAGCATCAGGAATATTATTAACAGGAATTTTAATAAGTATTATTTCAACGTATTTTGCGCTCAATAAATTTATTTGGGTTAAATCTGAAAAATTATATTAATATGGAAGAAAAGTCAAAAATGGTTTTAGGTAGAAAAAACTATAATTTTATTATCCTAGGATGCCTTGTGGTTTTGCTAGGTTTTATTTTGATGTCTGGTGGTGGATCCGAAGATCCAAACGTATTTAATGAGGAAGAGCTTTTTTCTTTTAGAAGAATTACTCTGGCTCCATTTCTTGTGATTTCAGGCTATGGATTAGTGCTATTTGGAATCATGAAAAAGCAATAATAGTTTCTTTTGGATTATCTTAATGCCCTAATTTTAGGAATTGTCCAGGGTTTAACTGAGTTTCTCCCAGTTAGTAGCAGTGGTCATTTAGAAATAATTAAAGGGTTATTTGCTACTGACTATCAAGCAAAAGAAAGCCTTGTAATGACTGTTGTATTACACTTTGCAACTGCACTAAGTACAATTTTTATATTTCGAAAAGAAATTTTTAAAATATTTAATGGGCTTTTTTCTAAAACCTCATACAATGAAAGAAGTTTTGCTATTAAAATTATTGTTTCTATGATTCCAGCAGCTTTAGTTGGTGTTTTTTTTAACGATATAATAGAAACACTTTTTGATGGACAAATAATTTTAGTAGGCTTTATGCTTATAATTACTGGCCTCTTACTCTTTTTTGCAGATAAGGCTAAGCCAACTAATAGTACAATTAGTATTCCTAAAAGTTTTTTAATAGGAATTGCTCAAGCTATTGCAATATTGCCTGGTATTTCAAGATCAGGTGCAACAATTGCAATATCTGTTATTTTAGGACTTGATAAAACTTCGTCTGCAAAATTTTCATTTTTGATGGTTGTTCCTTTGATATTTGGAAAAGTAGCTAAAGACTTATTAGACGGAAATATATTCTCAGAAGCTATTAATTTAGGCCCATTAGTTATTGGGTTTTTTGCAGCTTTTTTTACAGGGTTAATTGCCTGTAAATGGATGATTGGAATTGTTAAAGAAAGTAAGTTAAAATACTTTTCTTATTACTGTTTTATTATTGCTGTAATTACTATTACTATTGAACTATTATGAGTCAATTACCATTTGATTCTGGAGCTGTCTTAGTGGTCGATAAACCACTAAATTGGACATCATTTGATGTTGTTAAAAAAATTAGATATGAAATTTGTAAGCATTACAGCCTAAAAAAAATTAAAGTTGGTCATGCAGGCACTTTAGATCCTCTTGCCACTGGAATAGTTGTAATATGTACAGGAAAAAAAACTAAAACCATTGATCAGCTAATTAATGAATCTAAGGAATACATTGGGGAAATCCGTTTAGGATCAACTACGCCCTCATTTGATTTAGAAACTAAGATTGACAATGAATTTACAATCCCAAAACTTGATGAATCGGTATTAAATCAGATTTCTGAAAATTTCTTAGGGGAGCTTAACCAAATACCACCTTTATATTCTGCTAAAAAAATTAATGGTAAAAGAGCTTATCAATACGCTAGAAATAACGAAACCATAGAGTTAAAGCCTAGTAAAGTCACTATATATAGCATAAGATTAAAAATAATAAATAAAAACACCATTAGTTTTAATTGTCACTGCTCTAAAGGAACATATATACGTTCTTTAGCAAGAGATATTGGGCTTTTTTTGAAATCAGGAGGACATTTAATATCTTTAAAACGAATTAAATCAGGAAATTTCACTATAGAAATGGCTAAATCTATAGACGAATGGATAGATATCATAAAGACGTCATAATTTTTATTAATTTCGTGCCTCATTTATAAACCAAACCATGAAGTTATCACAATTTGAATTTGAGTTACCAGAAAAGTTAATTGCTGAGTTCCCAGCTGATCAAAGAGACGAGTCTAGGTTAATGGTGGTTCACAGAGATACTGGAAAAATAGAACACAAAACATTTAAAGATGTTATTAATTACTTTGATGATGGTGATATAATGGTAATGAATGACACGAAAGTTTTCCCTGCTAGAATGTATGGTAATAAAGAAAAAACTGGTGCCAAGATTGAAGTTTTCTTATTAAGGGAACTTAATAAAGAAAGTTTATTGTGGGATGTTTTAGTAGATCCAGCTAGAAAAATAAGAATAGGAAATAAATTATATTTTGGAGAAGAAGATGACTTAGTCGCTGAGGTTATTGACAATACCACATCTAGAGGAAGAACCTTAAGATTTTTATTTGATGGTTCCTACGAAGAATTTAAAGCAACAATAACAAAACTTGGACAAACTCCTTTGCCAAAATATATTAATAGAGAGCCAGTACCTGAAGATAAAGAAAGGTATCAAACAATTTTTGCTCGTAATGAAGGAGCTGTTGCTGCACCCACTGCAGGACTACACTTTAGCAAGCAATTAATGAAAAGGTTAGAGATTAAAGGCATTGACTTTACCCCTATTACACTTCATGTTGGTCTTGGGACATTTAGACCAGTTGAAGTTGAAGATTTAACTAAACATAAAATGGATTCTGAAGAATTATATATTGGTGAAGAAACTGTAAGATTAGTTAACCAAGCTAAAATAAATAAAAAGAAAGTTTGTGCAATTGGAACAACCGTAACCAGAGCTCTTGAGTCTTCAGTAACAGTCAATAAAGAGCTAAAACCATTTTCAGGTTGGACTAATAAATTTGTTTTTCCTCCTTACATATGTAAAATACCGGATGCTATGATTACAAATTTCCATACGCCTAAATCTACTCTTCTAATGATGATTTCTGCATATTGTGGGCATGATTTAGTAATGAAAGCATACAAGGAAGCCATAAAAGAAAAGTATAAATTCTACTCCTATGGAGATGCGATGTTAATACTCTAATTATTAAAACCTCGTTAGCGAGGTTTTTTTTTGATGAAAAAAAAAATTGACATAAGACAACTCTCACTAGAGCAATTAACAGACGAGATTGTAAAATTAGGTGAAAAACCTTACAGAGCTAAACAAGTTCACCAATGGCTTTGGAAGAAAAGAGCTATTGATTTTGATCAAATGACTAATTTATCAAAGTCCTTTAGAAAACTAATTGAAAATAATTTTATAATCAATGCTCTTGTTTTAAGTGAAGCACAAATAAGTTCAGATAAGACTATTAAAAATGCATTTCTTTTAGCTGACAACTCCGTTATTGAAGGAGTTTTAATACCAACAAAAAAACGAATGACTGCCTGTGTATCGGTTCAGGTTGGTTGTAGTTTAGATTGTGCTTTTTGTGCAACTGGAAAGCTTAAAAGAGTAAGAAATTTAAATGCTGATGAGATTTATGACCAAGTGGTGATGATTAATGATCAGTCCCAAAAAGAATATAGCATTCCAATATCAAATATTGTGTATATGGGAATGGGAGAGCCATTATTAAATTATAAAAATGTATTGTTATCAGTAGATAGAATTACTTCTGAAGATGGGCTGGGTATGTCTGCTAAAAGAATTACAATTAGTACTGCGGGAATTCATAAAAAAATTATAAGTCTTGCCGACGATAAGGTAAAGTTTAACCTTGCTTTATCTCTTCATGCAGCAAATGATGAGAAGAGAAATAAAATAATGCCTATTAACGAATCAAACTCTTTAAACTCTCTAAAAGAGGCCATGATATATTTTTCTGAAATGACAGGAACTAGACCTACATTAGAATATATTATTTTCAAAGATTTTAATGATGAAATTTCAGATGCTGAAGAGTTAGTACAATTTGCAAAATCATTTCCAAGTAAAATAAATATTATTGAATATAACTCAATAGACGAGGGTAAGTACCAACAAGCCACAGTAAAAAAAGTAGATGCATTTGCAAGTTATTTAGAGTCTAAAAATTTGATAGTTAATATTAGAAGAAGTAGAGGAAAAGATATCGATGCAGCCTGTGGTCAATTAGCTAACAAAAATGAGTTAGCTCGCTAGTTTTTTAGTACTTCTTCGCAAAAAGTAATAACAAATTCCAGCAGAAAGAATATCTGATATTGGAAAAGAATACCAAATCCCGTCTATCCCGTAATATTTAGGAAGAATTAAGACTAATGGAATTAAGAAGAAACCTTGTCTAATTAAGGTTAGTAAAAGAGCAGGCTTTGCCCTTCCAATAGCTTGGTAAAATGATGGAGGGATTAAATGAAAAACAATAATAGGAGTAGCAGAAAAAATCCAGAAAATAGCATTTGGCGCAAATTCAATAAGTTTTTTATCTTTTGTAAAAATGTGAGGAATTAATTCAGCTCCAAAAATCAATAATCCTCCAATTAAAGAAGCGATAAAAACACCACTGATTAAAGCTGTATTAATTACTTTTTTCACTCTTAAAAAGTTCTTAGCTCCATAATTGTATCCTGCTATAGGCATAAACCCTTGAGCAATTCCAATTAATGGAAATAATGCAAACATGGTCATTCTTGTAGCAAGGCCATAAACAGAAATTGCTATTTCTCCACCCATTCCTCCAACAAGATTACCATAATAATAAAGTGTATTATTAAGCACAATTGCCAAAAGACTTATAGTTCCTTGACGCACTAAATTCACAGATCCAATGCTGAAAATTTCGTAAACAACTTCCTTTTTAATTATAAAAAGTGCAGGTCTGATTTTTAATTCTCCCCTTCCAGAAATATAGAAATGTGCTATATATGAAGCACAACCAATATATGAAATTGTAGTAGCCCATCCAGCACCCTCCATTCCCCAATTCATAATATCTATGAAAATATAGTCTAAAAAAATATTTAAGATAGAAGGTATTAAAAGAGCTACCATTGCAATTTTTGCTTTTCCCTCAGCTCTTAAATTATTATTAGCCATCATAGACAGCGCTAAAAATGGAATTCCGATTAATACAATAGAAAAATAAGATAGTGCAATAGGCATAATTCCCCCCTTTGCACCAAAAGCATTAAGTATTGGAACTTTGAAAAATAACCCGACAAAAAGTGCTATAATAGCTAGTATAATTGTTAAAGTGATTTGATTGTTAAAAGATAATAATGCTTTTTCAGTTTTTCCTTCTCCAAGAGCTCTTGAAACAATACTTCCACCCCCAATACCAATTGACATTCCAATGGAAGAAAACAAAAATGAAATTGGGAAAATCACTGAAATAGCCCCAATTGCTAATTCTCCAATATATTGACCAACAAAAAAAGTGTCAATTACCATATTAATCGACATTACCAAGAACCCTACAGCAGCGGGAAGGGCTTGTTTTAGTAATAATTTTGGAATTGGCTCTCTACCTAGATAGCTAGATTTTTCTTCACTAATTTTTTTTGACATTTAAAATTACAAGAGATTATTTTTAATGATATAGTCGGCTATTTGTACTGCATTTGTTGCCGCACCTTTTCTTAAATTATCTGCTACAATCCATAAATTAATTCCATTTTTTACAGTTTCATCTCTTCGAATTCTTCCTACAAAAACATCATTTTTATGATGAGCTGTAATTGGCATTGGGTAATCAAATTTAGCTGGATTATCTTGAATCTTAACTCCCGAAGAATTTTCTAAACTTTCAATAATTTCATTCATTTGAAATGATTTATGAGTTTCAATATTTACAGACTCACAATGCCCCCCGATAACAGGAATTCTAACTACAGTTGCAGTAATTTGAATTTTATTATCATTGAAAATTTTTTGAGTTTCTTTAATTAATTTAATTTCTTCTGAAGTATATCCGTTTTCTAAAAAATCACCCCCCTGAGGAAAACAATTTTGATCGATTTGATGAGGATATATTTTTTTTCCATCAATCCCCGCTCTTTCATCATTCATTTGTTTTACTGCTGCTGCACCAGTTCCTGAAACGGATTGATAAGTGGAGATAACCAATCTTTTAAGTCCAAACTTTTTATGAATATTATTTAATGCTACTACCATTTGGATGGTAGAACAATTTGGATTAGAAATTATTTTATGTGATTTTTTAATCTCATTTGCATTGATTTCCGGCACTATGAGTGGAATAGTTTTATCCATTCTAAAAAAAGAAGAATTATCTATTACAGTAGTTCCGTTGTCTGCAAATTTCAAAGCCCATTTTTTAGAAATAGAGCTGCCTGCAGAAAATATTGCAATGTCTGGTTTTCTAATTATAGATTCTTCAATAGAAATTATAGTAAGTTCTTCATTTCTAAATACTATTTTTTTGCCAATACTTTTCTTAGAGGCAATTAGAATAATTTCAGTTATTGGTAAAGAAAACTCATTTAAAACATCTAAAATAACATTGCCTACAAGACCGGTACATCCTATAATTGCTAATTTCATATTCTGTCTTTGCTCAAAAGTAGTATATTTATTTTTAGAAAATAACATCATGAGATCGATTGCGGTTGTAATTATTTTTTCTCTTTTAATAAAGCCATGTTTTAGTCAATTAAACGAGGATTTTTCGGACGGAGATTTTACTAATAATCCCTCTTGGCAAGGAGACACCTTAGAATTCATTGTTAATTCAGATTTTAAGCTTCAATTAAATGCACCATCAACTACAGATACATCCTACTTAAGTGTTCAAACTGGCACTTTAAATTTTAACTCTAATATATTCTGGGAATTCTATGTCAAGCTTGATTTTGCACCATCTAACAACAATAATTTCAGATATTACTTAACTTCTAACAACAATAATTTAAAGGGCTATTTAGATGGTTATTTTATTAGAGTAGGTGAAAACGGATCCTTAGATAAATTAAAACTTTACAGACAAGATGGATTTAATACTACATTATTAGCATCAAGTTTACATGAATCATTTGGAATAAATCCGGAATTTAGAGTAAAAGTTAATAGAGACATTAACGGTAATTGGGAGATATTGAGTGATACTTTAGGAGGAACTAATTTTATTTATGAGCTTGGTGCAACTGACAATACGCACACTTTTTCTTCATTTTCAGGGCTTTGGTGTAAACACACCTCAACTAATAATGACAACTTTTATTTTGACGATATTAATATTTCTGGTAATATAATAATTGATACTATTCCGCCAATAGTTCAAAATGCTATTGTAAAATCTGATAACTCCCTTGAAATTCAATATTCAGAACCTCTTAATAATAGTGCGACACTAACAAGCAATTATATGTTATTAAATAGCAATTCTCCAAATCCAATTTCAGTAATAAATACCTTATCAGGATATGAGTTGACTTTTCAGGACTCCTTTTATGGAAATCAAATTTTAGAATTAGCAATATTAAACATTGAAGACTTGTTTGAAAATAAAATTTCTGACACCTTAGAATTGCTAGTTCCAGACACAGCAGTTTTTGGGGAAGTTTTAATTAATGAAGTATTATTTGACCCAATTTTGGGAGGATCTGATTATCTTGAAATTGTTAATAATAGTAATAGCTCTTTTGATATATATAATTATCTAATAGCTGATTATGACAACGGAATATCTAACTATAAAAAAATAGATCAACACTATATACTAAGTCCTGGAGAATTTGCTCTTTTAACTGAAGATTCTAGTCAAATAATCAATGATTACTTTACTAATGACCCTGCTACTTTTATTCAAATGGATTTACCTACTTACCCAAACGATTCTGCAACTATTTATATTTTAAATCCAGATTCTATTTTGTTAGATAAGTTCAGTTACACTAGCGATATGCATTTTGAATTAATTAAAGATCCTGAGGGAGTTTCATTAGAAAGAGTTTTATTAAATAATTATGCCACAAACTCTAATCTAATTTGGCATAGTGCTGCTGAAAGCGTAGGGTGGGGGACACCTGGAGAAACTAATTCACAATATTATTTATCTACAATTTCAAATTCGATATTTAGTGTTTTAAATGACGTTTTTTCACCTGATAATGATGGTTTTGAAGACCTAGCTATTTTTACTTATAAATTTAAATTGCCAGGAAAAGTTGGCAATGCTTCAGTTTTTGATAATCAAGGAAGATTAATAAAAAAAATATTAAATAACGAACTTTTAAGTACAAATGGTGAATTTACTTGGGACGGAATTAACCAGTATGGTCAAAAGGCTGCAATTGGAATTTATTTAGTTTATTTTGAATGCTTTTCTAATAACGGAGACATACTTAATTTTAAAGAGACAATTACCTTAAAATCTAGGTTTTGACCCCTCCAATAAATAAGTTTATTCAAAAACTAATTGCATAGTTAATTTTTGGATATTTACCAATAATTGATAATGACGGTAGAAGATATTAAGAAGCCTGTTAAAGAGGAAATGGCCATGTTTGAAAAAAAATTCAAGCTGGCTATGAAAAGTGATGTTGCGCTCTTAGATAAAATTACTCATTACATTATCAAAAGAAAAGGAAAGCAACTTAGACCCCTTTTTGTTTTTCTTTCTGCAAAAATGTTTGGAGAAGTTACAGATGGCACCTATACTGCAGCTTCTTTAATAGAACTTCTTCATACGGCCACCTTAGTTCATGATGATGTAGTCGATGATGCATTTGAAAGAAGAGGCTTTTTATCGATCAATGCACTTTGGAAAAATAAAATTGCTGTTCTTGTAGGAGATTTTTTATTATCTCAGGGCCTTCTACTCACAACTTCTGAAAATAGAATAGATTTATTGCACTTAGTAAGTAAAGCAGTTAAAGCTATGTCTGAAGGAGAATTACTACAAATGGAAAAGTCCAGAAAAATGGATATTACCGAAGATGTGTATTATAGGATAATTGAACAAAAAACAGCATCTTTAGTTGCGGCCTGTTGCGGTACAGGAGCATGTTCTGTTACTAGTGAAAAAAAAATCATTGCCACTATGGAACAAGTAGGAATCTTTGTAGGTATGGCTTTCCAAATTAAAGATGATATTTTTGATTATGGATTTTCAAACGACATTGGCAAGCCAACAGGAATAGATATTAAAGAAAGAAAACTCACGTTGCCTTTAATTCATGTTTTACAAAAAGTGAGTAAAGAGAAAAGACGTTTGATAGTTAATACAATAAAAAAAGACAAACAAGACCCTGCAAAAGTTAAAAAAATCATTTCAATGGTAATTGAAAACGGAGGAATTGACTATGCTGAACGCAAAATGAACGAGTACAAAGATCTTGCTATTAAAGAATTAGAGAAACTCCCTCCATCATCTGCTAAAGAAGCTTTTATTGGGTTAATACATTATTCTATTAACAGGAAAAAATAGTTTTGTTCATTCTTGAAAGATATGTCGGTTGAGAAAACAGTAAATTTAAAAGCGCAAATCTCACTTTTGGAAAATGTTCCTGGAGTATATCAATTTTATGAAGAGTCTGGGAATCTTCTTTATGTAGGAAAAGCAAAAAAACTTAAAAATCGAGTTAGTTCTTATTTCAATAAGATAAAATTTGAAAATAAAAAAACCAAAGTAATGGTTCAAAAAGTCTTTACTGTAAAGACTATTCAACTTAACTCAGAAATCGATGCTCTTCTTCTTGAAAACTCTCTAATTAAGAAGTACCAACCAAGATATAATATTCAATTAAAAGATGACAAAACATATCCATGGATATGTATTAAAAAAGAAATTTTCCCTAGAGTTTTTTATACTAGAAAAAAAATCAAAGATGGATCGTTATACTTCGGTCCATATCCCTCTGTTAAAGTAGTTAAAACAGTACTAGAGTTAGTAAAGAATAACTTTGAGATTAGAACTTGTGATCACCAATTAAGTATAGAGAAAATTGAAGATGGGGTTTTTAAAAATGCAGTTGATTTTTATATTGGCAACTGCAAAGGATGTTGCCAAGGAGAAGTTGAAATTAGTGATTATGAAGAACGATTAATTAACATGAAGCAAGTTTTATTTGGAAATACTTACAAGGCTTTGAAATCAATGAGGGATAAAATGAAGGAGCATGCTAGTGTATACCAATACGAAGAAGCAGAAAAAATAAAAGTTAAAATTAAAAATATTGAAAAGTTTCAAGCTAAATCTGTGGTTGTTGATTCAAATATTTCTTCACTTGGGGCTATTAATATTGTGAGCCATGAGAAATTTTCTTTTGTGAATACTTTAAAAGTAATGAATGGTGCAATAACTAAATCAAAAACAACAGTAGTAAAGAAAAAATTAGATGAAGGGGAGCAAGAAATTATTTCATTTGTAATTGCCGATAGTCTGAATGATTTTTTTGACAATGTTAAAGAAATTATATCCCCATTTATTATTTCTTTAGATCACCCAATTAATTTTCATATTCCACAAAGGGGAGATAAAAAAGCTTTATTGTTACTGTCTAAGAAAAACGCGTTGGCAAAAAAAATAGAGTTTTTAAAAACAGAAGCCATTAAAAACCCAGAAACCCCAACTTTAAAGCTGCTAGAAATTTTCAAAAAAGATTTACGACTTAATGAATTACCAGTACATATGGAATGTTTTGATAATTCTAATATTCAAGGAAATTATCCTGTTGCTGCGTGTGTAGTTTTTAAAAATGGCAAACCCAGCAAAAGAGATTACAGACATTTTAATATTAAAACTGTTGAGGGCCCAGACGATTTTGCCTCTATGGAGGAAGTTGTTTACAGAAGATATAAAAGACTAAGGGACGAAAAACAATCCTTACCGCAGTTAATAATAGTTGATGGAGGAAAAGGGCAGCTATCAAGTGCAATAAAAAGTTTAGAAAAGCTTAAACTCAATAAAAAAGTTGCAATTATAGGCATTGCAAAAAGGCTTGAAGAAATTTATTTCCCTGGAGATCAATATCCATTATATCTAGATAAAAAAACCCCCACTCTTAAGGTAATTCAAAACATGAGAAATGAAGCCCATAGATTTGGAATAACTCATCATAGAAATAGACGTATGAAAGGATTAGTTAAAACGGAATTAACTAGTATCGAGGGAATAGGAGATAAAACAATTACTATTCTACTCACAAAATATAAATCCGTAAAGATGATCAAAACAATTCCTCTTAAAGAATTGGAATCACTAATTGGCAACGACAAAGCAATTAAGGTTTTTAAGGCACTTAAAAAATAGTTATGTTGATTTAGCAAGATCTATTTGGAATCTTAATACAATAATTGTTATTTTTACCACATAATATGTTTAATATAAATGAAATATTAAAAGAGTTGCTCCAATTGCATGATTGTGTAATTTTCCCTAACCTAGGGGGCTTTGTTGCGCAATATTCTCCAGCAAAATTAGAGCTTCATAAAACAGTTATTTCCCCACCATCTAAACAAATTTTGTTCAATAAAAATCTTGTAAATAATGATGGTTTATTAGTTAATGCTGTTGCACAAAATAAAAATATTAGTTATCAAGAATCTTTGGAATTTTTAGGCTCATTACTTATAGAAATCAATCAAGATTTAGATAATCAAAATCAGTTTGAATTTGATGGAATTGGTGTTTTATTTAGAGTTCAAGGGGTTTTAAATTTTAAACAAAAATCTAATAATTTATTAACATTATCTTATGGCCTTAGACCAATTAATATTGAGGAATTTAATTCTGAAAACAAAATAAATAAAGTAGTTAATTTAGATCCGTCAAGAATTAGCAATTCACAGATTAAAAATTGGGCTATAGCAGCAAGTGTTATTATTATTGTTTTTTATTCTGCGTGGATCCCTTTTAAAACCCAACTATTTAAGAAAAATGGTGATTTTAACTATTCTGATTTAAATCCGTTTACATTTCAAAAACAAAAATCGGATAAACAAGATTTAAGCCCATTAAGCGTTATATCGCCAAAAAAAATCATTGCTCAACCAAAGAACAAGGTAAATACTACCGTTAACTCTATAATAATTAAGTCTCCAGAAAATATTTCAACCGTTAAAAATTCTAAGTCTTATGAAGTAGTTATTGGTTCTTTTGGGAATGAATTAAATGCCAACAGTTTAATTAGTAAATTAAATCTTAAAGGCATCAATGCTAGAAAGTTAGATGTTGAAAACGAATTATTTAGAGTTTCAGCTGGAAAATTTTCAAATAAGAAAAATGCAAATAGGCTACAAAAAGCAATTAATAAAAGCCATAAAATATCTTCTTGGATTTTGATTAAATAATGTCAAGCGAAGATTATAAAAAAGCCTATCTTTTTTTGTCTAATAAATGTTCAAAAAAAGAGTTGACCTCAAAAGAAGCCCTAGTGTTTTGTTCAAAATACACTTTAAAAATTACTCAAAAACATAATTTAATTAACGAACTAAAAAAAAATAAGTTCATCGATCATCAAAGATATGCCAATGCTTTTGTCCATGATAGATTTAGTTTTTACAAGTGGGGGAAGTTAAAAATCAGGCATCACCTTTCTCAAAAAGGAATTGAAGAAAATTATATTGAATTAGCCCTTGAAAATATTGATAGTGTAGAGTATAAAAAAGCTGGATTAGAAGAAGCTACAAAGAAGTTTCAGTCAATGGGTTCTCCAAGTGATTATAATTCAAAGCAAAAACTATTAAAATTTATAAATTTAAAAGGCTACGAAACAGAAATAGCTTTTGAAATTGTTGAATTAGTAATGTGCTAAAATCTTAATGAATATTGCCAAAGAATTGTTCTTGGCGGCATCACATTTCCTGGTCTATTAGTATATTCTCTATTTAGAAGATTATTCATTAAAATAGAAATTTTTGATTTTTTATTTATTTGATAGGCTATTCTAGCATCAAAAATTATGTCTCCGGTCATTCTAGAGTTTCTATACTTCCCATAGCCTGGCAAGATTTCAATTCCTAAAATTGGTTCTACAAATATATTATCTACATTTTCCATTAAGCTAGTATACCTTGTACTAAATCCTACAGAAAACTTTTTATAATCTACCTGAAAATCAATCTTAGCTAGGTGTTTATTTCTATATTTTAATATCGAATTTTTTGGAGTTATTATATCTGGATTACTAAAAGTAGATAAATATGTAGAGTCAGGATCTAAAGCAGTTGGGTTTATATAAGTATATCCAGCTAAAATAGAAAAACTGATATTTTCTGTTAAATTCCCTTGTCCTACTAAACTTATTTCAAATCCTGGAATATTCGCATTTTGAACATTAGTACTTCTTGCACCTATATAATCCATTAAGGCTTCAGCTCCTTGAGAAGAAATAATATTTTGAAAATCTGAAGCTGAAAGATTACTACCATCTAAATTATAAATACCAAAAATAAATTCCATCATATCATTGTACTGAGTTATAAACCCAGAAATATCCAGATATCCTTGAAAGTTTTTAATTTTAAAACCTTGTTTAAGTCCCAATTCTGCACTCCACCCATATTCCGGTTGAATATTTAAGTTTGGAAATACATTTAATGATCCAACAGAAGAAGATATATATTTTTCTGCAATTGATGGGAATCTATAACCCTGACCATATGAAGCTCTTAAAAATGTATATTCCATTGGCTGGTAAGTAGCTCCAAATCTAAATACAGGTTGAAAAGGAATATTTAAATCAGCATTAAATAATTTTCCTTTTGATTGAACACTATCTATTTTAAAATACTCCATTCGCATTCCTGCTGTAATATTGAATTTGTTCCATTTTTTATCTCCTTGAATATAGCCTGCAATATTGGTAGAGTTATGATCTCCATAAAGTTGTGATTTAACTAAAGTATAGGAGCTCATTGCCCCACTTGAGAGCGTAAGTTTATTATTAAATCTTTTTTGGAATTGGTATTCAGAAAAGTAATAGTCTGAAGAAGCCCCCTGATTAGTATTGTTTTTATTATCTGTTCTAAAAAACCTAGTTTTTAATTGATGCTCATTGCCATTTTTACTAATGTAAGAGATGTATGGATCTATCATTATTCTTGATGTGGAAGAAGTACTCATTGTAGTGGTAGAATCATTAGTTCCTCCAAGTGCGTGAAGCACACTATCAGCACTTGCCCAAAGAAAGAATGTAGTACTCTTATTGAAATTATTATTTAAATTAATTCCATAAGAAAGACCATTGTATTTTTTTGAAAAGCGTTTCCAGCCTCCGTTGACTCTAATTCTTTGATCATTTGACCCAAGCCTGTACCCTTGATCTTTCATAAAAGAGCCACCTAAAACCAATTCATTATTTTCATTTATTTTTCTTAAGTGTGTAAAATTTCCTTGTGCGTATCCCCTTGGAGAATTCCACCAAGTTTGCTCCCCTCTTTTATCTAATATTGAATCCCCTCCGATTAAAGAAGTGCCTTTCCTTTTTCCATATCCAGCCATGTAAAACCCATTGGAGATATTAATTTTAGTAATTGGCTCATCCTTTGGATATTTAGTCCTTATATTAATCACACCATTTAGCGCTGAGGACCCATAAAGAACAGAAGAGGCACCTTTTAAAACCTCAATTTGTGAAATATTTTCCAAAGGTATTGCAGACCATTTTATATCGTTGGCATCCCCCGCCAGCATTGGCATTCCATCTACCATGACAAGCACTCTACTTCCCGCGCCATAGCTCCATCCACTTCCGCCTCTTATACTAGCTTGATTTTCGTTGATTTGAACTCCCGGAACTTGTTCAATTATTGATTCCGCATCTCTAGTCGCTTTGTTTTCAATTAGTTCAGGTTTTATAATAGACATTGAAACTGAAACTTCGCCAAGTTTTTGCTCATATTTACTTGCAGAAATAACCATTTCTTCTAATTGATTAACATCTTCAAAAAGCTCAAGATTAATTTTAATTACTTGATTTTCTTGAACCGATATTTTTTTTGTGATTTTGTTGTATCCAATATATTTGAATGTGACATTATAGTTACCAGGTTTTAAATTTAGTTGATATTCTCCATTAATATTTGTTACAGTTCCAAGATGATCTTGGGTTTGAATATTTACACCAATTAGTGGCTCAGAGTCTTTTGCATCAATAATTCGCCCCTTTACAACGGCAACTTGGCTTAGGATGTTTTGTGAATGAATTAAACCAAGAATAAGCCAGAATAATATTCTTTTAGATGAAAAATGGAGCATTAATAATAATTATTTGCTATACAAATTAATTATTTTTTTTGAGTCGGAGAATTATATTGAAAGTTTATCTTTTTAATTTCGTCTTTTATTCTTAATCCATCTTTATAAATGAAATGAGAAATTAGCTTTCCTCTTTTACTATATATTTTAACATCCCCATTCTTTCTATTTTTTTTATAATTGGTCTCTGAAATAAGGCTACCCTTCCTGTTAAAGTTTTGATAGTTGCCCTCCATCAAGCCATTTTTATAGTTTACTATTCGATTAGCTATTATTCCTCCAGGATAGAAATAAGTACACCTTCCGTGTAGCTTGCCTTCGGCATAATTTTCTTCACTTTTTATACTTTGATCATATTCATTATATTTTATCCATTTACCATCTGCAACCGACTTTTTTACAACTCTCACATCATTTTTAACAAGGTTGCTTTTACTAGTTTCTACTATGTAATTCCTAGTTTCAATTATATTACCTTTTTCTGACCAATAAGTCCATAGATTTATTTTATAATCATCTTCATATTCTCCAGAATATTTTTTCTGACCATTAGTGTAATAACCTACCCAACTATTATTCATTTTCCCTAAATTAAAAGATCCTTCATCCTTTAATTGCCCATTTCCATACCATGATTTCCATAGTCCATCCTCTTTATTCATTGAATAATTTCCTTCCATTGCGATCATACCATTTTCAAATTTTGTTCGCCAAAATCCATTTTTTTGATCAAATTTGAACTCTCCTTTTTTCCAAAGATTACCGTCGTTATAGAAAAATTCCCAATTCCCAGTTTTTTGACCATTAGAAAATTCTCCTTTGTAATATTCTAATCCCTTTGGATAATAAAAAGTCCAAAATCCATCTTGTTGATCATTTACAAAACCTCCGTTCATATCCAAAGATCCATTTACAAAATAATAACTCCAAACCCCGTTTTTTAAACCACTTAAGTATTCCCCATCTATATTAATATTTCCATTTGAATAAAACTCTTGGAACTTACCATTCTTCATTCCGTTTTTATATTCTGTTTTTTGGTAAATACTATCGGAAGTAATAAATAGCTCAACCCATTTTCCTGAAGCTTTTCCGTTTAGATAGTTACCGGATTTTCTAATTTTGCCTGTTGGCTTAAATAGTTGATATAATCCATTTTTTTGACCTTGATCATATTCAACAATTGACTTTATTTTATTTGAAGGATAATAAGTTTTCCGAACCCCTTTCCCATTATTTATTAGGACTTCTCCTGATTGAGCATAAAATAAGTCAATTATTTCTGTAGAATCATTTTTATTAAAATGTGACTTTTCCATTAACTCACCTTTTTCATAAAAATATTCCCAGCGATTATATTTTGACGATGTTATTTTTTCACTTTTTTTAATCCAATAATCAAGACCTGATGTATCATTAAATGAAATTTTAGGGTTTATTAAATAAGATCCTTTTTCTGCTAGTAGACCATTTTCATAATAGGCTTCAAAAATGGAATCTATTTTCCCCAGAACATAGAAAGTCTTAATATTAAGATTTCCATTTAGATAATAAGATTTATAAATGCCGTTTAATTCCCCCTTATAATAGTTGCTAATTTCTTGAGTCTTACCGTTTTTATAAAAGTGAATCCACTTCCCTGTCTTAGCTCCAATATTAGAATACCCACTTGTTTGATAAAAACCAATACTTCTTACTTGTTTTTCATCATTATCCCAGTAAGTAGTGATTTTCTCATTTTTCAATAATCCGTCTTTCTGAGCAAATGTATAGTTGAAAGGGATTGCAAGTATTGTTAAATAACATAAAAGATATCGCATTTTTAATTTTTAATTACTGTGAAATATAAATAAATTCAATCCAACCTATTTGTTTTTGTGTTTTAGAAAAGTCTTGATTGAATTTCCAATTCTTAGCATAATTCAAAGCATTTTTTATTAGGCAACTATTTGAAGTATTTGTTAGAGCATCATCTATTTTACAATCTGTCACTTCCCCTTTTGGACTTACTTTAATATTAAGTCTTACAGTTCCAGTTTCATTGCACATGTACGATGGTATTTGCTGAACTCTCATATTTCTATCTTCACAAAAATATTTTGCAGTTGCATTAGATGTCTTCCCTAGTGATTTATTAACGATTTCATTTCCAGCAACTATTTCTTGAACTTTTGCTTTTTCTTTAATAGTAGGATTGTCTTTGCCGAAATCGTCAAATTGTTTTTTTTCATAATTTTTGACTTCATCAATTACTTCTTGAGAAAGATATTCTTTTTGAGAAGCTGAAATTTCTTTTTTTTGATCATAATTAGAAGCTGAATTTGTTAATTCAACATCTTCAATTAAAGAATTATTAATTCTGCTCTCAGCAGTAGACTCAATAAGTTTTTCTGTAAAATCAAAAGTTGCTACAATTTTTTCTTTAGGCTTAATAACATAAAATGAAACATTTTGAACATTTAACCAAACAAAAATCAAGACATGAACAATTAATGCTCCAATGATTGCATTTTGATATTTTTCAATAAGAACTAAAAAGTTCATAGCATATATTTAGAATAATATACGAGAAAAATTGATAAAACCTTTTTTATTTTGAGGTTTCGTAGCGCTGATTTAGCAATTTAATGATATCACTGGTTATATTGTTTTTATCGTTAGCATAAAGCATTGCGCCTCCAATTCTAAAGCTCATTACATAGTCGTAACCTAGAGAAGCTCCAATTTCTTGCATAAATTCATTTGTTTTTAAAATATAACTTTGAGTTAATTGTAATTCTTGTTTAGAAACTTGCTCAGATAGCTGTTGCTCAACTTGCATAATTTCTTGTTCTAACAATCTAATTTTTTGAGCTTTTTCCATTTTTTCTCTATCGCCCATTATTGGAGAAGCTTTTTCAAATTCCTTAACTAGACGTTCGTATGCAAAATATTTATTTTTGATTTGGTTTTCAGCTTCTAATCGTTTTGAAGTTAATGTCTTTTGAATTTTTTTTGCAAACTCATAATATTTTGATACTGTATCACTATTAACAAAAGCAATACTCATTCCATTTCCTGGCTCAATATTTCTAACAATTTTCTTTTCTACAGCAGTTTCTTCAACTTGACTTACTTCTTTTTTCTCATTACATGATACACTAATAATAGAAATTAGAATTACAATTAAGATTTGGGGTGTAGATTTTTTCATAAAATAGTATTTTTCAAATTTAGAAAAATTAAATATTGGAAACAAAGTTCTCAATAAATTCAAAAGGTACTGATGCCATTTCAGAATAATCTTTTCCAAGCTCATAATTACCATCTTCACCATTATTGTAAACCCACCTAATATTTACTTTGCAACCATTTTTTTGGAGAGCTTCTAATTGGTAAATAATATTCAAAAGATATTTTGAAGAGGAGATGTTAATTCCCCCTAAATTAATCGTTAAAGTCGTAATGTCCTTGGGGTTCTTTGAATAAGAAGCTATCCATCCTGAAATTTCTTTAAAAAATTCATCTGGTGCTTCTGAGTTGCAATTCCCGTCTATTATTAGTACGCCTTTATCGGGATTTAAAGAAACTAATGGAGTTTCTTCGGAAGCTTCTTTATAGTACAAACTATTTCAGTTTTAAATTTCGCGGCTAATATCTGTATAATTTTAAACCTATGATAACAATTTGTATTTTTTTTATCCAGGAATGAAATCTTTTAAATAAAAAGGGTTGAAATAAGACAGGTTTTCAAACTCCTTCTTAGAAAATTTTTCAAAGGTAAAAAGCGACATTCCTCTTGAGGAATTTAAAGGTTTATCAATAATTAATACAGGACTTTTTTTAAACATGTTTTTGAATTTTAAAGCACCTTCTCCTAAAAATAAAAGCTCTTCATATTTGCCATATTTTGTTATGAAATTTTCGTTAATCTCTGGGCATGATATGTCTGTTAATTGTTTCTTTTCTGAGTTAAATCCAGCAGTGTAAACTTCTTGTCTCCTGGCATCTATCATAGGAAATAAAATTGCATTTTTATTTGCAGGTTCTGGTTTGAAACATTCAATCATTATTTTTATAGAGTTCATACTAATAAGTGGTATACCCAGGGCAAAAGCTATTCCCTTTGCTGATGCTACTCCAATTCTTAACCCTGTGAACGAACCTGGTCCGGAGCAAACTGCAACTGCATTAAGCTCTTGAAATTCAATACTGAGAGATTTAAAAGTCTCTTGAATAAGTGAATGTAGCTTTTCACTATGTACATATTTCTCACTAGTGATTTCTCTGTAGTCTAATAAAATTCCGTCTTTTGATAAGTTGACAGAACAGGTTTTAGTTGAGGTTTCAATGTTTAGAATTAATGCCATCCTAAAAATCAATAGGTTTCTTGTTTAATTCAAATTTTTGTCCTAAGTATACTTTTCTAACTTGTTCATCTTGGGCAAGTATTTCAGCAGTACCATCTTTAAGTATATCACCCTCGAAAAGTAAATAGGCTCGATCAACAATTGACAATGTTTCTTGAACATTATGGTCTGTAATTAAAATCCCTATATTTTTCTTTTTTAATTTCATTACTATTCTTTGGATATCTTCTACCGCAATTGGATCTACACCTGCAAAAGGTTCATCAAGCAAAATAAAATCTGGTTCGTTGGCTAAGCATCTAGCAATTTCTGTTCTTCTTTTTTCTCCACCTGAAAGATTTCTTCCTAGGTTCTTTCTTACATAATTTAATCCAAATTCGTTAATTAGTTCTTCCAATTTTTCGCTTTGTTCCTTTTTTGAAAGATTAGACATCTCTAAGATTGCTTTAATATTATCTTCTACAGAAAGTTTTCTAAATACAGAAACTTCTTGAGGTAAATAGCCGATACCCATTTTAGACCTTTTGTACATTGGAATATTTGTAATTTTTAATTCATTTAGAAAAATATTACCAGAATCCGGACTAATTAAACCTACTATCATGTCAAAAGTTGTTGTTTTTCCAGCTCCGTTGGGACCTAATAAACCAACGATTTCACCTTTTTTAAGATTCACAGAAACGCCTTTTACAACTTTAATCCCTTTATAAGATTTACTAATATTTATTGTCTTTAGTTCCATTATTTTAGGTTATTTTTCTTCTGAATAAATTTCTTTTAAGTTTTTATTTTCAACTCTTTTTACAATAATAATTCCAAATTCATATAAAGCATAAATTGGAAAAGAAACCAATAATTGACTTACTACATCTGGAGGAGTTATTAAAGCTGACAAAATTAAAATACCAACCAAAGAATGCCTACGGTATTTTTTTAGAACATCAGCACTTAAAATTCCAAGTTTTGCTAAAATATACATTACAATGGGGAGTTCAAAAAACAATCCCGATAAAAAAGTTGATGTTGTTATCATGGACATATAAGAACTTATTGTAAAATTATTCTGAATTTGAGCGGTTAACTTATAGCCTCCAAAAAACTGAACGCAGAGCGGACTAATTAAAAAATACCCAAATAAAATCCCTGTAAAAAATAATAAGCTAGCACTAAAAACAATCCATTTTGTTGCTTTTAATTCTTGTATATTAAGGCCAGGCTTAACAAAAGACCAAACTTGATAAAATGTAAAAGGAAAGGAAAGAATTAACCCTCCTATAAGTGCAAAATACATATTTGTAGAAAACTGTTTAGTCATTTCAATGGATTGGATTTGAATTGGAATATCATTTGCGCAAAGCGCATCACTTATATTTAATTTTTCAGATAGAAAACAAAAAAACTGATAGGTAGGAAAAGAAGTAGAAGACATGTTTATATAGAATTCCTGTACAATGGGATCCGTAAAATAAAATAAAACAATTGCAGCAGTAATTATTACAATACTAGATCTGACTAACCTCCATCTTAACTCTTCTAAATGTCCTAAAAAAGATAGCTCTTTTTTGTCATTTTGACTTTCCATAACTACAAATCTAATAGATAATGTCTTTAATAAAATTTTAAATAGAACAACTAAACGTTTAAATTTGAAAATGATAAAAAAAATCATCTTCTATTTAAAATTTGTAACCCAAGGAACTAATAAATATAATATTCATTCTCCACTAGTACATAATTTTATTGAAAATGTACTTGACAGTTCTATTAAATATTATGCTTTCTTAGGAATTGAACATATTAGAGAAGAGCTTAAAAAGCAAAAAGAACAAATAAATACAAAAGATTTTGGAGCAGGATCGAAAACAATAAAATCCTCCAATATTAGTATTGGGGAGCTAACCAAAAAAGTACAATCTAAGTCCAAAAAAGCTCAATTATTATTTAGACTATCAGTTTTTTTTCAAAAAAAAAACATACTTGAAATTGGAACCTCTCTAGGCTTAACAACGTCATACTTTGCTAATACCGATAAAAGAGCAAAGGTAACTACTATTGAAGCAGATCCTATAATTTGCAAGTGGGCACAAAAAAATTTTAACAAATTAAAATTAAATAACATCCATTTAATTAATAATTCTTTTGATAAAATATTGCCTGATATTTTAAAAAAAAACTTTGACTTAATATTTTTTGATGGTAACCACTCAAAAGAAGCAACTCTAAAGTACTTTTACTGGGCTTTGGGGTATGTGAAAGAAGAGTCAATTTTTATTTTTGATGACATTAATTGGTCTCATGAAATGAGAGAAGCCTGGATTGAAATATGCAAATGCTCAGAAGTTATGTTAAGTTTAGATCTATTTTCACTTGGAATAGTTTTTTTTAAAAAAAATAGACAAAAAGAGCATATAAACTTAGTTCATTTAAGTAATTTTTATTGATTGTTTAAAACACATTTTATTGTTTATAATTTGTAGCAATTTGTACAGCACATGCAGCGCGTTGAATTATTATTGTAATTATTATGATAATAAAAATCAAGAGTTCTATTTTATTTTTTTTCACTCTATGTTCTATATTTTCATTGTCTAATTGCAAAAACAATGATCAAACTTTAGATTTCAAAGAGCTTTCAAAAAAAGTCATTGATTATCCTCAGTTTAAAAAAATTCATGGATTTAGCGTTAAAGAGTTCATTATTGATAGCAATACTGTAAAAAATGGCCAAAGTTTTAGTCAGATTTTACAAGAGCATAAGGTTTCTTATGAGAAAATCCACAAGCTAGGAACGGACTTTAGAAGCATCTATGACATAAGAAATATTTTTCCAGGAGACAAATATTACACAGTATTTCGTCGAGACAGTAATGTATTATCAAACTTAGTTTATCAGCATTCTCTAACTGAGATTATTGTAATAAGTTTTTTAGATTCTTTAAGAATAAAAAAAATTAAGAAGACAATTGAACGAAGAATACTAAAAGTAGGAGGAAAAATATCTACTAGTCTTTGGCAAAGCCTTATAGATAAAAAACTATCTCCAGCTTTAGTTTCAAAAATTGCCAGCTTATATTCATGGACCATTGATTTTTTTGACATTCAACCAAATGACAGCTACAAAATAATTTATGAATCTAGATACGTTGATAATAAATTTTTAGCTACTGGAGAAATAAAAGCCATTTTATTTAATCATAAAGGAAAAGATTTTTATGCTTTTAAATATCTGCCAGTTTCTAAAAAAGTAGAAAATTATTTCAATGAGACTGGCGAAAGTATGCAAAGAGCACTATTATCAGCACCATTAGAGTATAAAAGAATTTCATCTAAGTTTTCTCACAGAAGATTACATCCTATTAAGAAAATTTACAGACCTCATTATGGGGTTGACTATGCAGCTCCTAGCGGAACTGATGTTGTTTCAACCGGGGACGGTAAAGTTATTTTTGCAGCTAGATCTAGAGGTGCTGGAAATATGATTAAAATAAAACATGCATTTGGTAATGTTGTTACAAAATATTTACATCTTTTAAAATTTGAAAAGGGGATAAAAGTTGGTTCATATGTTGAGCAAGGGGAGAAAATTGGAGAAGTTGGAAGCACTGGACTTAGTACAGGGCCTCATTTAGATTACAGAGTTTACATCAATGGCAAGCCCCAGAACCCTCTAAAACTAAATGTTCCTAGCAAAGATCCTATACAAGAAGATTTAAAGGCACAATATTCTTTAGATATTGCAGAAATAAAATCGTCATTGGATAGTATTATAGTTCAATAAATTATGATTTATCGTCTTACAAAACATATTATATTAATTCTAATATTTCTTGTTTTAATAATTTCTGGAAGTTTATTCATAATTACCAAAATATATAGTGAAGAAATAAAAGAGCTGGCTTTAGAAAAAATAAATCAACAATTAACATCCCCAATTATTGTTGAAAATATTGAGTTAAGCGCCTTCACTCATTTCCCTTCAATTTCGTTAGAATTTAAAAACGTATTAATTAATGATCCAATTATTATTGATGATACTTTACTACATTCAAATAAAGCGTATTTAAATTTTGACATATATGATTTAATCAATAAAAGATATATAGTTAGAAAGCTTGTTTTAAATAAGGGAACGTTTAATATTTTAACTAATGAGAAAAGCGAAAAAAACTATTTAGTTTTTAAAAAAAATGACAATTCAGAGATTAAAAGTTTCAAGTTTTTATTAAATCAGTTTACCCTTATAGATTTTAAAATAAGTTACAAGAATTCATTATTGAATCAAGAATTTGATTTCAAGGTCAATAATTCTAACCTAATTGGGCAATTTTCAAACAAGGAATATGACTTAAATATTGTTTCAAATATGAAAGTAAACACTTTTATTTTAGATGACATTAATTATATAAATTCTAAAACAACCAAAACGGAGGTTGAATTGCATGTAATCAACAATCCATTTTCAATAAACATTAAAAACGGAGGATTTGAAATTGGGAAGATGAATTTCCTTGTTCAAGGCAATTACTTAAGTGCTGAAAAGGACATAGTAGATCTGAAAATAAAAGGAAATCAAATTGAAATATTAGATATTTTTAGTATTCTACCAAAAAAGTATGCTAAACTATCAAAGCAATATATTTCAAAAGGAATTTTAAATTTTGAAGGTCATTTAAATGGAGAGCTTAATAATAATAAAAGACTTAATTTTTCTGTAAATTTCAACGCTTTAGATGCATATTTAAAAGATAAATTAAATGATATTGAGTTAGACAAGGTTAATGTTCAGGGAGTATTTAATAATCAAAAACAAGAGCTTAAAATAATCAATTTTTCTTCATTAATTAATGAAAAAACATTAAATGGATTTGGTTCAATTTCAAACTTCAAGGATCCAATATATTTCTTTAGTTTTAACGGTAAAATAGATTTAAACAACAATATATTTTCTAATTACTTAAAGGATTTAAGTTTAGAAGGTGAAACAGAATTCACACTAGAATCAAAAATAATTACTAAAAAAGGAAATTTATTATTTGAAAAGATAAATGGAAATCTGAATAGTAAAAAAATAGTTTTAGAAGACAATCTAAAAAGTATCCAAATAAAACTAAACAATTTGGACTTAAATTTTTCAAAAAAAGAAATAGGTATAACTACAAAAAAATCATCATTTAATAAAGATGATTTCGATTTAAAAATGAGCATTAAAAACTGGGATAAAATGATGTTCTCAGATTCAAAAAAGTTAAAAATTATTTATGATTTAAAAATGACTAAATTTCATTTAGATGATTTTATTAAACTTTTTTCAGTTAAAGATTCCTCAGGCAAAAAATACCAGTTCGAGTTCGAAGGAGAACTCTTTGCAGAAGAACTTTACTATGATTCATTTATCGCTTCAAATGTTTCTGCTGAAAAAATAATTTTCAATAATAGCTTGAGGATTAAAAATCTAATTTTGGAGTCTTTTGATGGAGTTGCAAGTTTAAATATTTATAATTCAGATCTAAATGCTAAAAATCAAACATGGTTTATTAATGGAGATTTATTTCGTGTAAATTCTAAAAAACTTATGAAATCATTTAATAATTTTAATCAGGAATTTCTCATAAACGAGCAAATTAACGGTGAATTTTCTAGTGACTTTAGCTCCACGTTAGTTTTTGATTCTGCATTTAATTTTAATAAACAAAAATCAAAATTTAAATCCGAAAATTTATTTGAAAATATTGTTATTTCAGAAAATAATTTTTTAAATGACATTATTTTATTTTTTAAAAAAAGTGTAATAACTAGAAATATTATAGATATTGATTACTATGACAAAAGGATTAGTAAAGTAAATTTTAAAAACTTTAATTCAAACATCTTTTTTTCTAATGGCATTTTAAAAATTTCAAAAACAAATTTCAAAAACAATGTTTTAGATTTTACATTTTATGGAAATTATAGAATGAATGATTTGGTTGATTATCATCTTAATTTTAACTGGGCAGATATAGTCAAAAAAAATAAATCGAAATCTAATATTGTTGAAGAAAATAAAGTTGAAGGAAAACAGTTGTATTTAAAAATTTGGGGGCCTTTGGATGATTTGACTTATGGGTTTGACAAGTCGGAAATTAAAAACGAAAGAAGAGTTAAAATTAAAAACGAAAAAGAAACTATAAAGAAAATAATCAAAGGCGAAATTAAGCAGCCTCAAATAATGCCCGAAGAATTTGAGTTAGAAAATGATGAAATAGAACAAGAAGAGGTGGAATTTAATAAACCTATTTTAAAAGATATCAATATTTCTAAAAAGAAAAATGACTCAACTAAGTTTAATAAATTTTTAAAAAAGTTGGGGGTAGAGGAAAAGGTTAAGCCAAAACCAGAATTCGAGATTGATCAGTAAAGTATTGTCCCATTATTTAACAATTCTATTAACGGGGACGTATGGGTT
>Ga0206682_10000187_pt1 | contig 64765 bp, 89 predicted proteins | sample M240m12015metaG_FD_155444 | JGI IMG/M metagenome (GOLD analysis project Ga0206682, IMG submission 155444) | Ammonia-oxidizing marine archaeal communities from Monterey Bay, California, United States - M2 40m 12015 | ecosystem: Environmental > Aquatic > Marine > Intertidal zone | place: USA... | reverse complement strand
TATTTCAGGCTCAATGATTGGTACAAGACCGTAGTCACAAATAGTACGAGCAAGTGTAAACTGTTGTTTGAGTACAGGATGTACCATACCTACACCTTTAACAATGCTACGCATCTTTGTACCATAAATCTTAGGACCAATACCGTTTGTAGCAAACTCTAACATCTGCTTTACTGGAAACTGTTTGAGTGTTCCATCTTCGTCACATCCACTGTCAATCTTTAGGAATGTATCAATACCTTTTTCATCCAACACATTAACCATACCACGTGTAACTGTGTCTTGGTAAAGGATCGCCGCCCAAATATTTTCATCGCTAAAAGCTGGTGCGTTTACCATACGCATACGCATTTCATGCACACGATCCATTTTATTATCTTCTGTATACTCACGCCCGTAGCGTTCTAGTACGCCGCCTGTTGAACCACCGCTGTGATCCATTGCTGCTATAAATCTACAATCCATTTTTTGTCTCCATGCTTCTTCAAAACCTTCTTCATAATCAGATAATGGTGCTCCATTACTACCAGCAATCCATAACCTTTTAAAATAACTATCTACTGATGATAATACTGTAGCATCTGTAGTTCTGATATGTCCTTTGACCAGCCAAAACAACCTGTATGCTTCTTTTTTAGATACATCCACGGGCTGTCCTTTTCATTTCTAGTCACCCAAACCTAAACAAGGAATAAGAATAGATTGTTTACAGTTGTCTGGATAAGCAATTGCTGACCCAAGGATGGGCATACCTACCATCCCAATAATAATAATTAAAAAAGCCCATCCTAGACCTTTTGTTGTACAATAGTTTGTTTGTTCACTCATATGACTCTCCTGTATCTCTAAAGAAGTTTTCACTCCAAAACGCTTTGTCGTCAATCCAAATATCGTAGTTCTCTTTTTGACCTACACTTAGTTCATGATATTTGCAACCCCAACTGTCTAGCTGATCCTGTGTTAATCCGCCATAATCGATACCACTTACGCAACCACGAGCAGTCATATATTTGATTGTGTGTCCTGCATCGTACAATGCATTTACTTTTGCAATCCTATCGTACATAGGAATATGATTAGCATAATCTTTTTTGCCACCACTGTCAGGTATAATTACTTCTTTACAGATAGTGCCGTCGATATCAATTACATATTTCATTTGTCTTTCCTTTTTTTATTCCATTTATACAGTCCGTATATACTGATAGCCGCCCAAAATATTTCAAGGGTAATATTGGCTAGTACTGGTTTAAAATATAGATTTACAAATAACAATAATGCTACCATTAGGTTTGCAAAACTATAAAAGAAACCTTTAGCATCAATTTTATCTGCTTGTAATAGCAAATAGGTTGATACTAAGAGTAATACTCCCATATTTCCAAATATGTCGCTCCAGTGTAATGCATAATAATCAGTCATTAGTCTCTCCTTTCAATATCGTCCTCAGACAGTTTCTCACCCATCCAGACTTCAATTACTTTGGCAGTCCTACTTCCTACATTATATGCTTTGTGCCATGTTAGTACTGGAATGTCAATACTTTCACCTGGACCATATCTTTTGCTTTCCTTATCGCCATTAGGAAATTCTAAATCCATACGGATTGTTCCTTCAATGACATGCCAGTGTTCACTACGAATAAAGTGTCGCTGATCACTAAGTGGTGTATCTGTGCCAAATGCTAACTCTTTAACAGCCCAACCTGGACCATTATGTAATACTGTATAACTTCCCCAAGCACGTTGTGTTGTAGGTTGGCTCCACTCTTTAAGTATCCAACTGCTACTATTCTTTTTATCATTTCCCCCAACACCAAACTCAAACGTTAGGCGTGGATCTTGTACTGACATTTCTGGAATATTATCTTTTCCACGATCACCACCATTTGCAAATAAAACTGGATTACCTTTCCATTCTGCTAGTGTATCAGTAAGTGCCGCGCATGCTGTGTTATCGCTATCGTCAAATTCAATGACTTGGTCTACGACTGCCAATTCTTTAATAATTGACATGCGTTCTTTCCAAGGCATAAATGGTTGTCCTTTTTTGCGTGTTAGCCAATCATCACTATTAAGTGCGACAACCAAGACGTCTCCCAACGCCTTGGCTGCTTTAAACATGGCAATATGACCGCTGTGGACTGGATCAAATCCTCCACTAACTACCACTACCCTTTTCATTAGGCTGCCTTCGATGTATATAAAAGGCGTCCTACATGAATTTTAAGTTTTTTAGGACTACGATCCTTGTGAATACGTATTTCTAAATCATATGTAATTGCGTTATCCTTTTCAGTATCACGAATTACAAATTCACGGATCTTGTATGCTTTACGAAGATCACCTAGAAAAGATTCAAACAAAGAACGTACTTTATCTGTATCCTTGCGATTATACATATACCCATCATGTGGTGCAATAATTTTAAGTAAATCATACTTAATATCTTGCAAAGTATATATACCTCCAATATTAAATTGGTTAGGATTTTTTGTATTAGACATTATTTTTCCTTTATGTTGCATTAAATGTCATTGTTGCTCCGTTTTCATTATCTTCAGCTACGCTGATTGTAATGTTACGGCCCGGATATTTTTGATTGATAGATTCTGCTAATTCCTCAGCAATCATCTCACAACTACGATGATTCAACTCCAGCGTTCCTACTGAATACAGTGATTCTAGCCACCGCTTGAATTGGATAAATTCAATATCTCTGTCATTGTGTTGTACATCAATCGCTACACGAAAATGGAAAATATGACGATGTGCGTATCCTAAAAAAGATACATCGTCCCACTTTCCTGTAGCAAGAGCTGGGTCATCAATAGCGGCAGGATACAAGTGTATCCCTTCACGTTGGAATGTAACCCAAATCTGTCTCGTGTTGACTTTCAAAGCCATTTTACTTTCCTTCAGTTTGTGTACGAAGGATCTTTAGGATTTCCCAAAGTTTCCAGTCAATTGCCTCAGCATATTTCATAAGCTGGGCCGCTTGCTCAGGAGAGAATACTTCTCCTGATACTGGTACTGATGGATCGATTGCTGCATTTTCTTCTACAGGTTCGCCATCTACAAGTCTAATCTTCTTTGCCATTATTGTCTCCTATCATGGTTATATTTAAAATAACAGAAAAATTTATTTCTGTCAAGCACTTAATGTTTCCAGGAATTCGCTTGCTTCTTCCTGCTCTTCTTCACTATACTCTCCACTAACTGTAGCTTTTTGTTCTTCAACATCGAAAAGATTACTAAAACTATTGTTAGTATTGGTTAGTGTTTTTTGCCCATTAAAATTAGCAAGCATTGGCGCAGCCTCATCAAGCATTGTCATAGGCGTTTCACTTTTAAATAGTTCTTCAATAAAGTTAACCATATAAAGTGTATTACGTGGTACCCATGCATCAAACTGTTGGTCACGGTTACCATTTTTAACTTTTCTCCAAGTCTTGTGGCTTGTATCAAATCTTGTTTTTGCTGTGTCAACAAGTACGTTTGCACGTTGGACACTTTCAATATGCTGATATACATTATGTGCCATTAGCAAGAAGTAGGATAAACTATCCCAACTTGTTTTACCTTCTTTGCCAATCTTGTTAAGCATACCTGGAGCATACCAACAGACATCACCCATTGTAAGTCTGTCACCTACAGGACTACCCCAAGGAAAAGGAATATTACTATTTGCTAGTTTTTTATCATCTACTGCACTTTCCATTACATAACCAAACTTATCATTTTGATGTCTGTGTTGTGTGTAGATTTGACCTTTAGCAGTTGCAATAAAAGGAGATGCACAATCAAACATTACTTCTATATCACTGTTTACTGTTTCACGTAAACTACGTTTAATTTGTGTATATGCCGCTGCCCATTCTAGTTTACTAATACCTAGATAATGTAATAGGTCACGCTTACCTTTTTCAAGCTGTTTATCGTCACGCATTTTTAATAGTGTACGTAAAATGATATTAATATCATTCTTAGCACTACCACCAAATGCAAATCCTTCGAGATCATGATGTTTCATTTTCTCATACCAGTGTTCTGCTTCGGCCCAATTACGACCCTGCATAACATTAAGATACTTTGTTTGATACTTACGATTTTTCTTAAACCAATTTACATTAAAATCTGTATAGTCTAAGCACTCATTGAAGCTACTAATTCCTGTTCGTTCACGGAATGTAGGTTCTGCAGCTAGTGTAGGAATATCTAAAATCATACTATAGTCTGATGTATGTTCTAACCAGTTTAGAATAGTATGCCTCAAACTATCATCAGTTTTAAAGTTTGGCCAGTCACATTGGATAACACCTTTAATAATCTGGAACCCACCTGAGTCACCAAGTATAAAAGTATTTTTTCTGTCACGTGCTTGCACCATATTATCATGTGCATTAGCTTTAGAAAGATCTAGTTGGGCATGTCCTGCTGAATATAACCCCCACTTATAATTGTAATAAGCATCAGGTTTTAAAAAGTCACATCCGTCAATACCATTCTCAAACGCATCAGGTATACGTTCATCAGGAAAGAAATCTGATCCTAGTTCTCTATACTTACTAATAGTACGATCATAAAAACTACTAATACTTGGCAAAAATACACTGTAGTCTTTATTACTGTCAGTTAGATTAACTTTGTTAGCCATTTATATTATACCGTTAATGCTGGAAGAATATAGTTATATTGTCCAATACCACTATCTACACTAATTTGTAGTGCGCCTCGTTTACTAATTTGCATTACGCATGCTCCGCTCATTCCTAGTTTTAGGATTGATAGTACTTGTGCCAATGGCCATGCATAGCCTTCATTAAGTTCCCCATCTACATTTTGTGCAAATGTACGCTTACCTGTAAAGCTACCATCAGCGGCACCCACAGTAACAATCAAGTTACCATTTTCAGTCTTTACAGTAAAGTTAGGTTCAATGCCACCATAGATACCAGCAACTTGTGTAAGTTCACTTACTTTTGCTTTTGTTGGTTCAAATGTAACATCCCATTCAACACCTTTAAACTTAACAGTTTGTAGTGTTTGTTCAACAATCTCTTTGCTCATAAAACGATACTGGTCAGTATTACCTTCAACGTCTTTAAATAAGATTGCATCTGGAATTGTTTGTCCGTTACGTTCACGACTTACAATTTCAATAGACGCATCTTCAGCTTGGTAACTTGTTAGCCCAGTAATACCATTTAGGAAACCAAGGTTACCCAAACCAAACTCACCAAAAAATTCTGGTACATTGTTATGCAATTTTGCTTGTAAAATAACAGTTCTATCACTATCCATAGCGTCTAGTTTTGTATCTTCTTCTGTTCCTGTGACTTTAACACTGTTAATAAATCCAAGTCCAGCTGTATGCTTGACAATATCTTGCACAACATCACGTGTGTTCATACTCATAAGTATCTCCTTTTATAAAATGTAATTTATATGATAGTATAGCAAATCTATGGTCTTGTCAATAGATTTCTTTACTAAGTGGTTATAATATAGCATAAAAGTGTAAAAAGGTCAAGGATTAATATTAAGGTTGATCGAAGGTTACGCTTGCGTCATAAACTTGAAATGGTTTTGTTTTAACTAGCACTGTTTTTTGATCGGTAAACATTCCATTACTACACGAATAACTTCCAGTAAATTGTGTTGCCCAATGTCCTGCATATATTGCTTTTGGTGTATGGAGTGCAAATTTAATATCAATATCTTTTCCTGGGCCAGTGTTTGGTTCTGGAGATATAGCCAGGTGGTTGTGATTAAGCATTAGTGTATCTTGATTAGATGTATTGATAAGCAACACAGTAAATCCTTTTAAGGTACACATAATAGCTCTATCATACTTTCCTCGAAAGACTATATGTGGACTTTCAGTATTAATGGGATCAACTGTAACTTCTCGTATATTTTGTAAGGGATGGCTACTTGTTAATTTGGCATACGTACATACAATAAAAATATTAATAGCCAACATTACAATAATAATACTTGCCAAAACTACATTAAAAATAGATGTCCTTTTTTGTCCCATACAAGTATTTAGTTAATCCCAGTGATTTTTACTAGTAAGTTGCGTATTAAACTCAGAAACCAACTCAATCATCTCTTGAGTGCTAATTCTAAAACTCCAATCGTTAAATTCTATTGCTACGTAGTCTGCTGGCTCACGAAGTGGTCGAGGACCACAATTTCTATGCTCCCAAAATACTTTCCCCATAGCAGTTTCAATACCGTCCTCGAAACCTTCTCTCCAGTTATTGCAAATATTTCTAAAATCTTTAATACTAATCCAATCACTATAAACACAATTGCGGCTAATTTTAAAACTAATCTTAACTTTGCCTTCATCTTTAAATGTATAAATTTTTATTGGTTTTGTAAACTCAAGTATATCTGTATTCATGTCCATCATACTCCAAACGTAATTCTGCTTCTAATTCTAAATTAAATTCTTGATGTGCATCATAATCTTCAATATATGCATCAATCCATTCTTTATCAGGTGGAGTTATTCCAACAGTATCCCATAATGTGTATATTTCTGGTCTTTTCATCCATTGTTCTTGTTTAATTAATCTGTCTGTATCCTCATCTTCAAGCTCTCTATCCATATGCATTCTTGAGATAAATTCATTTGCAACTTCCGGGCTACCTGGCCAAACGTGATCATATCCACTAAAGTTTGCATTTTCATCATCTTCCATAAGATAATTATACTCTCTTGCTGCCCAAGTTTCTATATTCCTGTCCCAATCACCTATTACTGCATTAATTAAAATTACAGGTTTAGCTCTGCTCCATTCGAATACAAAATCTAAATTTTGTGCATGTAGTAATAATGCTATACTTTTGTCTTCAATTAAATTTAAAAGTCCGTCCAATTGCTCTTCTGTAATTTCCAATTCATTACGTATATCAAAATTATAATATTGTTCTTTTTCTGAGGAAGTTAAATTCCAATAATCATCATGTACTCTAACTTTTCCCAATGGGCCTGGCTCATGATCAATAGACTCTCCATTTAACATGTATTCTGCATAATGTTCTCCTGCTTTACTTTCGCCATGTAAGTCAGGACTGTTATTTAAGAGATATGGTATCTCCATTTGGTTCATGCAACTACGGCTACATACGAGGTATAGTGTATTCATTCTCTGTCTACTTTCTTCATTTGTCTTGCTGTTTACGTTTTTCTCTGATTGCTTCTTGCAAATCAAGTATTTGCTCATTTTCTATTAATCTGATAATTGTTTCATTAACACCTATTTCGTGTTGTATCATTCCTAATTTAACCATTAGCTTATCAATTTCTTTTGTGTAAAATTCTAGTTCTTTTTTCTTACGGTCACGCCTATCATAAATGTCAGTAATATCTATAATAAGATCTGATTTTCTTTCTTTATCGCCACTGTTGTGTCCAATTAAACTACTCATTATTACCTCTCTTTTAAATATTTATATCTTCTTATAAAACTGTATATTAATACCACTTTTTAACCAACGAAAATTGGGTCTGTCAATAGGTACACAACTTGCATGTATCTGACAAGCATCAAATACCATTATGTTTCCTGGTTTAAATTCAAATACGTTTTCAATACTTAAACCTCTATTATTTTCTTTTGGTATGTGCGGAAATATATAATCAGGATGGTTTTGTATTCCTTTAAATTTACTAATACTACCATCAACCATATGGAAGTCTGGATACTCTCTGGAAATTTCATACATGCTGTCATCTTGCGAACTTATATTTTCTCTATCCAGTGTAATACTAAATCCAATATGACGTTGATGAAAAAAGGCAGTATGAGCTACTGCACGTGCAGATATAATTAGAGGTATTACACAACTTTTGTAAGGAATAATTCCATCTGTCCAGTCCTCGTTTGTTTCTTCTTTTGTAATTAAATCAGCATGAGCATCATGTAGCTGTGTAGTAATAAAATAATTGCCGCTATGTTCTCTTTCATAAAAGTCGCCTATTTCTTGTTGTATTATTTCTGTTAACCAAGGAAAATTTTTCATTAATTCTGTTATATGCACAGTGGGTTGTAAATTACTACTAGTAGCAGTCCACTTTAAATTATTAGTATTTTGAAATGCAAAAAGTAAAATTTGTTTTACTTGTTCTTCTGTCAAAACATTCTCTAATACTTTCGCAGGACTAAAATTTTTTATTATTTCATCTTTGTGTGCAACAAATGCTTCGCCGTATTTCATTAATCTACAAATGCCTTTTCTAAAACAAATTCACCTCGATGATTTGCATTGCCTTCAGTACATCCTACTTCTTCTATGAAATATTTACGCAATTCCATATTCATTTCTTGGGATCCACAAATCATAACTCTATCATGTTCTTTATCAAAAGATTCTAGTCCTAATACTTTTTGTACTTTTCCTTCATACATAGCATCAGTTATTCTGCCAGTATTTCTAAAATCCTCTCTTGTAACAGTTGGATAAAATAAAAACTTATCTTGTGTTAATTCACCATATGTTTCATCTTCATTAAGTTGGTCCCAATATTCTACAAAAGGCAATTCTGCAACAGTTCTTGCTCCCCATAGTAAAACAATTTTCTCATACATATCATATGCTTCTAATCCACGTGCAACACTTAAAAAAGGAGCAACTCCTGTTCCAGTACCCATTAGATATAAAGTACGTCCAGGCTTTAAATTGTCACATACCAAAGTACCAACTGCTTTGCTATTCACAAGTAACTCATCTCCTGGTTTTATGTGTTGTAATCTACTTGTTAATGGTCCATCTTGTACCTTAATACTAAAGAACTCCAAGGTATCCTGATGACTAGGACTTGCAACACTATATGCTCGCAGTAGAGGCTTACCATCTACCATTATTCCTATCATTAAAAATTCACCATCTCTGAATCTAATACCAGGATCTCTAGTAGTGATAATACGGAAAAGTCTGTCCGTATAGTGTTCTACTTTTAACACTTTTTCTTTTATAATCGCCATTAATTTACTCCACACGAAAAATTACATACAGTACAAGGTTGGTCACTGAAACTTTGATATAATGATTGCCACCAACTATTATTCATTATATCTGCTAAAGAGTAGTTTTCTAGATTATTCCAATTGTACTGTTCATTGTATATAAAATTTTTTGTTTCTTCCAAAAATCTAGAATCTACAAGCCCGCCATTTATCATACAACACGGAACTACGTGTCCACTTACATTAACATATATACTTTTTCTACTAAAGCATCTATCGTTAATTTTTCGTTGTATGGTTGAGTAAACATTTTGCACTTCCATAATAGGTTGCTTGGTGCTATAGTTTACATCTGCTGCTTTAATATATTTAGCAGTATCTTTTGGAGACCTATCTGTTGTTGTTTTAAATTTTGATAGTCCTATTTCTTTACTAAGTTGTTTGGCTTCTTGCACCTGGTGCTCATTCCAAGGAAAAATTATATATTTCCACTGTGCTTTGCCTCCTGCATCCACAAATGTTTTAATATTTTCCATAACTTTTTCCCATATGACTCCACGCCTATACAGATGATTGGTATCTTTTAGACCATCTATACTGAACTTCACAATGCTTTCATTGTGCTTGGGGAATTTACTAGCTAATTCTTTAAAGAAATTTTTAGTCCTAAGACCTCCGTTTGTGTGTAAATTTATAAATGCATTAGGTCTGTAATGAAATACTATGTCTATTATTTCAAGTATATCATTGTGTGCTACTGGTTCTCCCAATAATCCTACAAAGTCTATTCCCACATCTTCAGACAATAGTTCACATTGCATAACCTTTTCTATAATCTCTTTGGGCAGACTTTCATTAAATTTTACAAATGGATTTCGCATAAGTTCGTTATCATATACCACATGCCTTGCACATGACGGGCAAAAGGCATTACATGTTGTGTTTATATCAAATTCTATTATATCTATTTGGTTGTACATGATGATTAATTAAAAGCTACTATTATTTATATAAATACCATTATGAAGATTTTGATAACAGGAAACCGTGAAAAAGACTTAACAGGATATTTAGTACCATTGCTAGAAGATGAAGGACATGAAGTCTTTACTGCTAGTAGAGAAAATGGATATGACTTTGAAGATCCTGGATGCATTAAATGGATTTCTAAACTGAGCGATAATTACGATGTTTTTATTAATATGTATGCTAACTTCCATTTTAAACAAAGCATGCTATTACATACTGTATGGCATCGTTGGGCAGAACAAAAGCAAGCAGACAAACGCATTATAAACTTAGGTAGTACTACTGATACTGTTAGACGAGGAAAGTCTAATCTATATCATTATGAAAAACTTGCATTAAATGAAATGTCTAATGGACTCGGTATAATAGGAAATTGGCAAAATGCACCTAAAGTCTCACATATTAGTTTTGGAACATTGAGTAATAAACAACATAAACATGAAGATAGAACAACTATACCTTTAGAGACTGCTGCAAAGTATATAAAATGGATTTTGGATCAACCGACAGATTTAAATATTAATACGTTATCTATTGATCCCATCCAGAATTCATAATACGCCAAACATTTTGTTTAGTATAAAATACCGTAGCATTTTTTTCTACTAATTTAGCTAACCCGTTTGGTTCAAAAGTCTTTGCAATAGCCCTGTTTGTTCTCAAACTATTGGTATCGCCATCAGAGTCACTATTAGTAGTAAAATACATTTTTTTGGCACCATTACGTGCCGCATAATCAACTTGATAGGAAAGAATATGCCCCCAATTAAAATCATTATGCATCAAACGCAGACTTCCTGGTGCCCGTCCTCTATATTCTTTAAGAGTAGCAGTACGGACCATCAATCTCCATGCGTCAGGACCATATTCAGGCCAAGCATGGCATCCGCTTATACTGATAATAATACCATTATGCCAGGTACACCACCAGGCTTCTTCCCCCCACTTGCCAATTTTCATAGCATCTTTGCTTACATTATTAACAAGGCCTTCTTGTTTACATGCGTTACAAAAGTCAAAAAATTCGTTAGGAAGATTGTCAATGTTTAATAACATTATTTCAAAGTCTGTAATACGGGATGACATAAAATTATTTATTCCTTTTTGGTGCAGGGATCCTGACACATTGGTTGTGATAAGTCATGGTAGTGGTGGGGTAGGTAGTGCTGAAAATAATATCGCACATGAATTTTTACTCAAAGGTTATAATGTCGCTATATTAGATTACTTTACAAAATATAATATTGAATCACTAGGATGGATAGATCATGGTCCTTTTATGGATAAACATAGCTGCACGTATCCGCAAATGTTTGATATTGAGCTACCTAAATATGAAAACTATATCCATATTGGATGTAGTTTAGGTGGATACTATGGTTTATATCATGCACAAAAGTTTATAAAAAACTATTGCTTTTATCCTGGTGTATTGGGCGTTACCCAAGAACTTATAGATCAAGACTATAGCAATACAACAGTATTTTTACCAACAAATGATACTTGGTGCACCAGTTACCAAACGTTCAAGGGCATGTGTGCTAAACCTCCTAAAGAATATAATGTCCCTAATTGTTATCATGGCTTTATGCTAAGTAATAAAGATAGAGAAATACTAATAACAAAATATAACACAACTCAACGTATTTTGTCAAGTGACCAATTAAACACACTTAGACCAAACCATTACGCATTTGCACTATTATTTCCTGGATATTATAATGAAAAAATAAGATTGCAATCTAATCCAGAATATAGTACAATATGTCTAGAATATATATTTGAGGAAATTGCCAATATATGAATATAATTATTATATCACACGAACGAAGTTTAAATAAAGCACAGGGGTTACTTAGTGCATATAAGAATGAGAATGCATATCTGGTTGTAGATAGCAATCCCAATCAAACCAAAACATATGTTAGTGATGCACGTCACTTAATAGTAAGCAAATGTTTAGATGTGGTAGATATTACTAAGCAGATACCAAAAGCAGATAAAATTTTGTGTGTAAGTGAAAACTTGTTGCCACTACAATCTCAGTTGGAAAGTTATTATGGTATTAATAATATCAGTCCGTTCGCTGCTGAAGTATTAAGTAACAAGCAAAAGTTTGATGACTTTTTAAGAGAAATAGGATTATCACAATATACTCCTGCCAGCATTACACCTAGAAATCATAGTAGCTTGGGAGTGTTTAAGAACAAGCAAATATTTAGTAAGCCCGATATTGGCACTGGTAGTAACGTTTTTTATCCAGGAGATGATAATAACGCACCTAGTATAGAGTATAGACGCTGGAACAATAGACATCACTTTTTAAAACATTTAAAAGACAAAGGATCTCATAATGACTTCTTTGATCTTAATAAAAAAGGTATACATTTACAAAAATTTAACTACAAAACTTGCCGTATTATGTTTCAAGAATATCATTGGAGTTATAGTCCTACACTATGCCCTATGGGTTATGTGAAAGACGGAAAAGTTGTGATTGAGTTTTTTGTAAAAAATAGCAAAATTAAATATGGTGATGTTGTAGATCCCAATAGTGATCCAATTGAAAGCCATAGTGTAAGCGAAACAAGTGATATTACAAGAGAACGTGCAGTATGGGTTGTAGGTAAAGAAGAAGTAGCACAAGAGCTACAAGATTTATCATACAAATATATACAAACTATAGTAGACTCTTTAAAAATCAAAGATTTGTTTTTTGCAGGACCAGATTTTCATCAAACTCTAGATGGAAAAATTATTGGCATTGATTTTAATCCACGACCAGGACAGTTTGTAAACATATTAGATAGTGTAAACAATAATGAAATTATTACTAACTTTGTTAATCAAGAACCTATTGCTATTAAAAATAAACTTCTTTGGGGATGTGCATTACTGAAGCCTGGTAAAATTAAATCACTTGGCAATCTAGATATAATTAAACCTTATTTTAACGCACAAAACGTAGGATTAGAGGTTGATGCTAAAATACCTGAATGGCAGAATTTGCAAAACAAACAATTTAATGTAAACTTTGACATTATCGGAGAGAACGAAACAGAGCTTTTTAAAAATTACAGCGAAGCTAATAGAATATTACAAAACTGTATTACTTATTACTAACCTGTTTCCACAGTTGCAATCTAGCACACCAGTATTGTGTCAATCTGTCCAATATTATTGCAAGGAATACAATTGCTAAACCATTTAATAGCCCAATAGTTAATCGCTGTTGGGTTATTGCTGTTAGTACGTTTGCTCCTAAACCTTGCAAACCAATCATACTTGCAATTACTACCATACCTAGTGCCATCATAATAGTCTGATTCAATCCTGCAAATATATTTGTGTATGCTAAAGGTATTTGTATCTTTACCATAGTAGCCCACGGCTTCATACCCAGAGCTTTTGCTGCTTCTATCATACCATTATCTACTTCTCTTATACCAAGATCAGTAAATCTTATAATAGGAGGAATAGCGTAAACACATATAGCAATCAGGCCTGGTAGATCTCCAATACCAATAAGCATAATAATAGGAATTAGATACACAAAGCTAGGTATAGCTTGCATAAAGTCTAGTATTGGAAGTATAAATGATCGTACTCTTTTGTGTTGTGACATCCATATACCAACAGGTATACCAATTATAACACAAATGCAAACACTTATAATTACAATACTAAGTGTAATCATTGCAGATTCCCACATACCAAACAAACCTATAAACAATAGTATTGCTGTAAATGTAAGAGTAAACTTAAAATGTTTTGTAGTGTAAAAACAAATTAATGTAAGCGTGGATAGTACAACTATCCATGGCATGTCTACAAAGAATGCCTCGCTTACATCAATTAGAAATTGAAATGGATAAAGTGAGTTTTCAATTAATTCCCCATAGTTTCTACTAAACTCAAAAAAGTTGCTATCTAATGTACGCCTAATTAATTTAAGAATACTTTTATCTAGGCTAGGAAACTCTTCTAAAAACTCACTTTCCATATTTAAAGAGCAGCTTTAATTGTTGCTACTTCTTCTGCTGTAAACCAGTCTGTCCAAATTTCTTCATTATTACGAAAAAAGTCTTCTACTGCTTCTTCAGCTGTCGATTGTTGTGCTTCCATATCAATAAGCTGTGCATTGATTTCATCAATACTAAAATCACGCTTTGCTAGGTATGATACCATTGCAGTATTGTCTGCTGCAAAACCTGGTGCCATTAGAGATCGGATAGTTGGTTTTGGAAAATCTGAAACTTGTGGATTGGCACAATCTACATCTGTTGCACATGAGTTCCAATATTCGTCACCAGCATAACCTGCTGTAGTTGGCAATGGCACAAGACCAAACTTACTAAGCATACCTGCTGGCGCCCAATAAAAACCAAACCAGCCATGTCCACGTGCATCTGCATTTGCAATACTTGCGTCAAATGCTGCACCTGAGCCTGGAACAATTAGTTCAAAACCTTTTGACTTTACATCTAATGCAAGTAAGTTATTTGTCATTGTTGCATTACATCCCCAACCACCTGGGCATGTGAATACTTTGTTTCCTACTAACTCTGGATGCTCCAATAGATCTTCTACTGTTTTAATTTCTGGGTTTGCGTCTAGCACACTTTTACTTACATAAAATCCTTCTTGTGCGCCGCCCTGATATGGGTCAGCATTTGCCACAAGAATACGACCTTCTGCAATTGCTTGGTCTACTACATCGCCTACACTAACGCTAATAAATTCACCCGCGATATGTGGTGTACCTTTTTCTGTCATACTTGTTGCAATTGCAATACTTGCCGCTGGCATTAGTTCTGCTTCACAGCCATATACTGTTTCTGCTACAAACTTATCTAAGTATGCCATAAATTGTCCTGAACTCCAGTTGGGTTCTGAAATTACGATTTCGCAATCTGCTGCTTGTGCAGTAGTCGCAAAAGATAGTGTTATAGTCGCTAGAGCGACTGATAATAATTTTCTCATTTTCTATTTCCTTATTGAGATTTTTATGTGCCTAAAGGCGGTGTAATACACCTGTTTAATTTAGAGGCTTGCTTGTACAAATTCTTTGTATTTTTCTGTTACTTTGCCAGTAACTTTAGCTAAACTTCTTGGCCAAGGGCCTGTGTTTACTGTACTATGAGGTATGTTTGACCAGTCAAACCAAATTACATCCCCTTTTTTCCAAGGATGTACATAAGTATTACCAAACTGAATAATATGTCCTGGAGCCCATTCGTCTAACATTACGAACACTCTCCCCCATTCTACATCTGTTGCTCTACTTGCAGCATTATCTGATCTTTCTTTACGTAGACCTGTCAAGCTGTCTATATGTAAATGTAACATCATACCTGTATATTGTGTCTGTATATTTATTTGTGCATCAGCAAGCCCTACTTTGTCAGCTAGGCTGTTTAATATTGGTGTTGTTTCATCAGTTGTCCACTGTCTATAAATCACATGGTCTTCTGGTATACCCCAATCTTTACACAACAATTCTTCATAATCATAACTAAAATGATCGCCGTCAGGTGCTACTGGTGACGGCCAGTAAAAATCATACTCTTTACTACGAGCTGTTTTTACTTCTTCTGTCCAGTCTTCGTATATATTTGCTACAGTTCTGAATCCACTACCATGATCACTTTCTCTAAAAGGATTAAAATCATAGTTACTTGTTTCTACTGTAACATCCCATCTATTCTTCATGAGTCATCTCCACAAATAATCTCCACATAGGAGGCCTGTATAGATTACAATGATCATAATCTATTTTAGATACTTTAAGTCCTACATGTTTAGCTAATGTTGACATACTGTGTTCTGTATTATTAAAGTACCAAGTATATTTCCAATCTCTATCTACAAAAAAGAAAGCACTATTACGTTGTGCATCAGATAAGTCTCCATGAAGCCATGTGTGTGCATGTTCTGCATCTGGCTGAAATAGTTTATAATAGTTATGGTTGTGACTCCATAATAATAGCCCATTGGGTGCTAAACATTCCTTTAGCTTTGCCATATTACGATATTGCTCATCATACGTATACCAATTCATTGGACCAAAGCATATAATTACATCCCATGTCTGTCCTTGAGGATCAAAGTCACTTTGCTTGGCAAGTATGTCTGCCTCCTCTCTATATGGATCTACACCTGTCACATTGTTAAGATACTTTTTGTATTCATTAACACCGCAACCCATATCCAATATAGTGAGGTCAGGATTATCAGCCTGCATAGCCTGCAATCTATCTACAAGTGCTTGTCCTCGTATATTCCATTTATTTGCAATGGGTTTATCATTTATATCTTTTATTTCACCAACTACACCTGTAGTACTTGTTCCATTTTCTCCAACAAAATAATTATGCTGATACTGTTTATCTATTTCTTTTACAAAGTCCTCCATTGTCAAATTTTGCCAATGACTTACTTTATACAAGTGTATTGGATAATGTGTATCTCTGACTTGCATACTAAATTCTTGTTCACAGGCAGCTATAAACTCCTGTGTAAATGGAAGTTGGTTAATGGGAGATTCTGGCGCAATGTTCCAACCAAACATTTCCTGCACTTTATCCCATACTAATTTATTAAGTGGATTTTTATACATTTTCGTAATAGTACCTTTCTAAATGGTCTATACCCATTTGTTGTCTCAATTGTTTGGAAAATACACATTCTATCCTTAAACTAAAGGTATAACTGTGTGTGCTTTAAAAGCACTTCTAGATGTAATTGGGACAGGTTCTATTCCGTCTAAGACGTAAAATGTTTTGTCCGAGCCAAAGTTTATCAGATAAACTCTTCTCTATTTGTATTTATTAAAATAATATTTTTTATTAAAAGTTAATTTTTCCATGCCCTAGTAAATCGTCCTCTTACATGTATATCCTGTAGCCAGTCTTCCAAATTATCAATACATTTCATATCTTTTTTATTTTGGCCAGTAATATAACCATATTCAGGATACATCTCTGTTAATACATCATATATATTATTTTGCACATAGTATAAATGACTATATGCTGTGTCTGTATAATACTCAGTCAAATTATTAATTATACTATATCCTATATGGTCGTATTTGTCAATACTTTTAAAATAATGATCTTTCATTTCACTTTTAAGCTGTTTAAATTTAGGAATATCAAAAAGTTTATTATACATATCTATAATTAGTTCACTTCTATTAGAATGCAGTGTATAGTTTTCATTAAGCATATATGTTGCTAATCCATACCAATACATTGGAATTACAAATGATCTAGAATAAAAAAGTCCTTCAAATACTTCTTCTTTTGTAAGTGTATCTGTTGATACACATATTTCATCTATAACATCGTTATCGTAAGGCTTTGCTGTACCTTTAATATTTGCCCAAGTTAAAGTTTTAAATCCTGTATTAAACTCTGTATTACTCAATCTACTTAAAGTATTAATTTGCATCATCTGGAAAGGGGCTGGCATATCTAATATTTCATGTAATCCGTTCTTAAAATTCAATAAAGTATCGCCAGGCATAGGAAATATTAATTCAGTATAGCTACTTAAATTATTATCTGACATGTCTTTTATTATGGGAATAAATCCATTGATATCATATGTATTTTTACGTTTTACATTGTCTAGTGTTTCTGGATTAGTGCTTTGTAAACTAAATCCAAATATTTCATCAACTCCGCTTTCTTGTAATTTTTTAGCAAGTTTAATAATTTGCTCTCCGTGAGTTTTTGCCCATGTGGGCATGAAACTGCCATCAAAGTTTCCTTGCATTTTTTGATCTACAATAAAGTCAACCAATTTTTCGTCTCTTGGAAATATACCAAAATTACTATCTGCAACATCTACAGCTCTTACATTATTATCGCATATCCATTTTAATTCTGCTAAACATCTATCTGTGTCAAACATTTGTATCTTTTGATACTTTTTATGTCCTATATCACAAAAACTACAACTATAAGGGCATCCTCTATTACCTTCAAACACAACACGTATTTTCTGTTTATTCCCTTCCAACAGCTTGTCAAAAAATCCATTTAAATAAGGACTGGGTATCAATTTAGGATCTGCATATTCTGCTTCAAGTGCATTATTAAAGTCTTTAGTAACAATACCTGGCAAATTTAAACTATCACTAGTAAGTATTTTACGCATTGTTTCTTCGCCATAGTAAGCAATCACTGCATCTACTTCTGGATGCTCTCGACACCATTCACTTGTGTATTTTGGATCTGGACCACCTACTATAATAATACATTCGGGATATTCTTTTTTAATCTTTTTTAGCAAGTCATATGTTTCTTTCCAATTCCACATGTAACAACTTGCTGCTATAACCTTAGGATTTACTATTTCAATATCGTCTTTCCACAAGACACCTGCCAACTGATATCTATCAGTAACTTCTTTAAACTGCTCGCAATATCCCCAAATAGTGCCTATAGCTTGGGGCAAACAGGCCATGCTTCTCGATAAAGGTAGTTGTATAAAGTATAGATTATCCATTGTATTTAAAATGCTCAGTATCTGTCCAAATTCTTCCTTGATCTGTTTTACGGAATAGATCATCTGGCCAGTCAAATAAGTCCATCATTAAAGCCCACCTAGGACCTGTTGCTTCTTTTAATCTTGGAACACTATGCATCATACGAGTGTTAAAAATTGTAGGCTTGTCTAATACAAAACTTTCTACCCTATGATTAAATTGATCATGAAAGTATTGTGGCGTAGATTCGAAGTCTCCCATAAGAGGTATACCAAAGTTTGCCCATTTCCTTTGATCAATATGATTTACTAATCCTCCAGGCTCTACACTGCTAATAAACCAACTACGATGCCCAAAATCAAAATTTAATCCCTGATAAATTTCTTCTAAAATAGGAAATTCTGATTCAAATACATCCAGCTCTCTCACATTCCATTGCAATCCGTTTTGATCATAGCCATCTTTCCATTCATCAGATTCTTCTGCAAATTCGATCAGGTCTCTAAAAATACTTGGATCATATTCTAAATCTATTTTTCTGTGGTACCAATTCGTCATTATTTTAACCTATAATTTTCAATAATTGTTTCATATAATTTTTCATCAAAGTTTAGACAAAATACAATCATAATACAATTGTCTGTCATACTAAACACACTATGACGCTTACTTGCATTAAAGTAATATAAGCTGCCTTCTTTTACATTTAAGACTTGGTCACCATATATAAACTTCATTGTATCTTTGCTACACTTATTTACAAAAGCAATTAGCCTTGCATCCTCATAACTATAATCAAGTTTATTAATATCATAATGCTCTGGAAAGAACCCTCCACTATCTAATCTTAAATAGTGACATCTACCTAACCATGGTTTCCAGGGCTCAATAATTTTTTGTAGCTCTGGACTATCTTCGTATACATCTGTGTAAGTTTTAATATCTTGATTTGTTATATTCGTACCATTATTTTTATTATATTCATATAAACTGTCTAAGTCTGGAATGCCGCTTAGTTCTCCATCCAAACTTGTAATACTAAGTCCCCAACGATTGTTTGGCTTACGTACATTATACGGCTTCCAATCATCTTGATATCTTTCCATTTCTTTTATTAGGTTTTTAGGATTAAATGACTTCATCTCAAGCCAGTCTTCCATGCTATGTAAACGCATTAACGCTCTGTCTTTTTTATCCATCATATAAATTTAATCCTTTTGTTACGCTCGTTTACGTCCCAATTTACAAAAGATCCATCTTTTAGACCCGACAATACTTGTTCATATGTATGATGTCTCCAACAAACACTAAGTATACTTCTGTCTGTATCATCTATATTTTTAACACCATGTATTTTAGGTCCACTAAACAACCAAGGAGCCATTACATTTGTTTGCTCGCTTTCTGTATAAAGCATTTCAAACTCCAGTGTGTCTCTATCAAAGTCGTTGTAAAATGTTTGTGGACTACTTTCATTATATTTTCCTCTAATTGCAAAGTTTATAATTGCTAACCTATTTCTGTCTTGATGAGGAGGAATACCACCAACTGGCGTATTTGTATATAGCATTGTATCTGGCATAATAGGAGGATTAAAAAGCTCTGCAAGCTCTTTGTGAAATTCAGTAAACTTATAATTCTTAGACTCTAATCTTGGAGTATCCATTGTTTCATGTACTGTCCAACGTATATGCCCACAATCAAATACATACCAATTATCATCAGCAATACCATTTACATGATCTAATAAAAAATCTCTATCATACCACAGTGTTGGTAATTCACAAGCATACTCACTTGCTTTTTCCGTCAGCGGTAATTGTATCTCTCGCTTCATCATTAAACCTTTCATATGTTGTTTTTATGTTTTCCAAATAGTTTAGCATACTATTTGCATCACTTACTTGAAAGCATGTCATGGGATTATGTGTAAAATCTTCATACTTTACAATTTTACAAATAAGGTTGTCTATGATCATACTATATCTATGACTACGATTTTTTCCTAATCCTTCTTTTGACATGTCTTCCAACATGCCAATTTTTTCTGCCCATTCGTATGCAGGGTCAGGAAGTGCTTGTATATCTGTGATACCTTCACTATTCAACCAAGCACGTTGTACATATGTATCTTCTGTACTTGTAACCCAAATCTCATCTATTCCCAACTCTTTAAATTTAGTGTAAAAGAATTCATATGTACGCATTTGGCTTGCGGCATACTCAACAATAAAACTACCTGGTACGCCTATAAGTAATATTCTTTTATCTTTAAAAAGTTCGTGTGTACTTTTCCATTCTGTTGTATATCCAGTCTTATGTAATGTTTTTACATCTGGTATAATATCAGCTATCCTGATCATATTCTATTACCCTTTCATTTGTTTCTAAGAAGCATCTTTTTGCTTTTCTACCATACCAAAATAAATGTTTTGCATGATCCAAGATGTCCTTATAGTTTTTTATTTTTACAGTAACTTCACTTTCTACGTCTTGTAAAGGATCATTTTTCAAAAACCAATTAGTATAATTTTTAGTAAATGTTCTACTGTCTGTTGATCTATTGTATCTATCTAATATATGCTTATTGTACTCTAGCAATTCAGTAATATCCAGATCCCACCTAGCACTTACAATCATTTTTAATTCTTTATAAATTTCATCTATATTTGTATATAGCCAAGATGCAGTTGCTCCATTATCTTGCATATGGAAGTTATCTTGTGATTTGTAAACTGGCCTGCCCCATGGTTTATTTTTAAATAAACTATCCTTTACACTGTCAGTATGAACAACATATTCTTTATGTAATGCACCACTACTTATTTTGCTCCACTCAAACAAAAATTTATAATATTCTATAAGAGGAACATTGAGCTCTCTGTTTAAATAAGTTGCAATAACTTGGCTGAATCCATGATAATGATGTGGGATAACAATGCCTTTGGTAAAGAAGTAACAATCTATCCATTCTTCCTCTGTCATAGTATTACTTGAATAACAAATGTAATCTATCTCGTTGTTGCTATCTTCTGGATAAGTATTGCCTCCTGCAGGTGCAGGTGTTGCAGTATATTTTAATCCATATAAGTTTTTATAGTCGTCTTGCATAAAAGGAGTATTGGGTACAATGCTAAGTGGATGCATTTGTAATGCATGATCACTTCCTATGTCTAAAATTTGTGCAATACCATTTATCCAACTATCAAAAGATTCGTTAGGTAGTCCTAATATAAGCTCACAGTAATTATCAACACCATTTTTATGAAAGTCGTCTATAGTTTCTTTTAATTTGTCATTTGCTGCATTAACACGTTTAATTGCAGCCAATGTATCTGGGTTCATACTTTGTAAAGCAATAGTCATCCCTCTACTAATACCTGCTTCCTGATTAAGAATTTTACCTAGTTCTGTAACTCTCTCTGGTGACTGTTTTGCTGTAGCGTAGTCAATATTTCTAGGATATCCTGTTTTTACTTTATTTTTAGCAACTCTTTTCATAATTTTTAAGTCACGTTCAAAAATACCTAGGTTACTATCTGCAAAATAAAGAAAGTCAATTTTCTTCTTTGATACCCAGTCTATTTCCTTTAGAACTCTTTTTTCTTCAAACTTTGCTATTTTATTATAGTAGAGTGCCTCTTGGTCACAAAATGTACATTGGTATGGGCAACCTCTATTTGTTTCTATAATAGCACTATATTTTTTGCCTTTTTGCATAAGGCTATCCATAAGTCCACTAAGATAAGGACTTGGAATATCATCTATATATTTGTCTGGTTTAGGGGCTTTATAATCATGATCTAAACTTAAAATACCAGGCGTATCTAAATTATTTCTAAGTATTTCAGCAAAAGTTCTTTCTCCAGCATATGTAATAATTATATCACATATATCTGTATTTTCCTCTAACCATTGCTTTTTGTAAGGCACTTGTGGGCCGCCCATTACAACTTTGCAGTCTGGATATTTTTGCTTAATTTGTTTTGCTAGTTCTTGACTTGCTTGCCAATTCCAAACATACGTACTAATTGCAACTATATCAGGATCTTGTATTTGTTCTACATAGTTTTCAGTAGTATCTCTTTCAAAAATAATACCACCCAATTCCCAATTTTTTATAATATCTTTTTGTGTTTTACAATACTCCCACAGATAAGCAACCGATAACGGCAAAAAGGTCGCATCTGCAATAATATTATTAATCTGTGTAAAGTAAATTTTTTTCATCACATTCCCTTAAAGGATCATATGGTAGATGTGGCCCCATAAAGCCAAATGTGAAATACTAGCTAGAACTAGCGCCGATCAGGCAGTAACACTCTTATTTATGCGAATTGGCAAAGGTGAAGGGAATCGAACCCCTATCTTCAGTTTTGGAGACTGACGTGTTGCCACTACACCACACCCTTATAGTTACATATTAGCATACTTAGCATTTAAGTCAAGCAATATAAATATAATTATGGACAAATATGAATATGCATTTGACTTTGCTGTAACGACATTCTGCCAATCTAAATGCAGGACATGCCCTAGAACAAATACTGATACAGGAGAAATGGTTGATTGGTTAACACCAACACATGTTCCTTTGGAAACTCTTAAGCATCGTTTTGATAGTATAAAGTCTATATTGCCAAGATCTAAATTTTTACATGCACAGCTATGTGGAGAGTTTGGAGATCCTATAATGCATCCACAGATAGATAAAATTGTAGATTATTTGCAGTCTTCTGATCATGTTAGTGCAATAGAAATAAACACAAATGGCGGATTACGACAACCCAAGTGGTATGAAAAGATAGGTGAATACGATAAGATAGAAATTATATTTGGTATTGATGGTATTGATCACGACACTAATTGGAAATATAGAGAAGGTGTTGACTTTAAAAGAGCATGGGAAAATATGTTAGCATTTAAAAGCAAAAGCAATAGAATCAACTGGCAGTTTATAATATTTGAATGGAATTGGCATCAAATAGAAGAAGCCAAACAAATAGCTGATGACTTAGATATTAAAATTAGCTTTATCATAAACAGAGGATTTCATGGTAGATTGACACCTGAACTTCGCAATAGAGTGGAGAGTATTTTAAATGTCCTGTCTTGATTGCCACGTGATACATTTGTCATATAGAAAAATGTTTGAAGTTACTGCACAGGGCAGAGTATGGCCATGTTGTCACTTGGCATCCCATTATGATGAAAAACATCCTATTGAAGATAAAGTACTTACAGACAAATTTAAAGATGATCCAGATTGGAATAATATTGACAAACATTCTATTGACAAAATACTGGATGATAAAATGTTCAGGGAAGTTTTCCCTTCGCATGAAAACCCACAGGGCTCAGTTTTAAAAACTTGTCAAATATATTGTAAAAAGAAGTAATGGCTGGAACGATAGGACTCGAACCTATACTCTGCGCTACCAAAAAGCGATGCATTACCATTATGCTACGTTCCAATATAATTTAATATAACACCTGTTAATGTAATTGTCAACAGTTTTATTTATAATAAATAAAACTATGGAATATAATGATAATAATCGTGCTGATATTGAAACTATAAAATATTTTATAAAAGAATCACAACAATATGAGCATTATGAGCTTATACAACCTAAGCCTACAAAATTTGATAACTGGCAAGGCGATATAGATATAAGGCAGGAATATGCTAAATGGATTAGTGAGGAATCAAGAGCACCAACGTTAAAGTTTGATCTTCCCAACTTACCAGTCCAAGAAATGGTTGATGAGGCATACAACGCTAGTGAATATTTTATAAAACAGCGAGCTAACGCCCATCCTGGATGGTTTAGTATGGCGCTGCATGCACAAGGCGAACCTGGTTCTGGATCTATGTATACTGATAATCCTAGATATTATCCTGGAGTGGAACAAGAACATAGCTGGACAGAGCTTGCTGAATTTTGTCCACGGACAACAGAATGGTTTAAAGATGTCTGGCCATCTTCAGATAGATTAAATCGTGTAAGATTTATGTTATTGCGTCCAGGAGGTTGGATTGGTATACATAGCGATACTGGCGAAAATGCTTGGCGTTTAATGACATATAATATAGCATTAACGAATCCTAGCAATTGTTTATTTGCTCAAGAAAAAGCAGGAACAGTTCCTTGGGAAATTGGAGATATTCGTTTTATGGATGTCTCAAGATTGCATTGTGTATATAATGATACAGATCAAGATCGTTTACATATGATTGTTTTGGATGATTATAATGAACCAAAGCAGGAATTAGCATGTAATAGCTATGATAAACTTATTGGTAGTTAAACCAAATTAAGTGGTAGTCCCTACGGGAATCGAACCCGTCTTTCCAGGTTGAAAACCTGGCGTCCTAACCGATAGACGAAGGGACCACTGTGGCGGGCAGTTAGGGATTCGAACCCTAGGAACGCTATTAACGCTCGTCCGCTTAGTAGGCGGGTGCTTTAAACCACTCAGCCAACTACCCTAACAGTTTAGAAATACATACTCGCTTGCGCCCTTGTGAGGCCTTGTCCCATACACTGAAAAGCAGGTGTATCTGCTCCGGTATGCATTTCTAAACTGTTAAACTTACTATAATACATTTATTATTTATTGTCAAGCCTTTATTATGTATGTATATAAATATAATTATGAAGTGCAAATGGCCATTAAATCATTTAAGTATTAGTAGTACAGGTGTCTATAGACCATGTTGTGCTTGGCAAGAATCTGAAGGACAACCTCTTGTTGCTACAAATACCTTACAGGATTATCTTAATAGTAATTTTTATAAAGACATCATTAATGATCTATCTAATGGTAGGTTCGCTAAAGGCTGTGAAGAATGTGTATTGGATGAACAGGCTGGTGTTGAAGGCATGGTACATAGTGGAAACTTCAGATATCCAGATAAAACAGAATTTTCTGTATACGATATGGAAATTAAATTTGGGAATATTTGTAACGCAGGTTGTATAATGTGTAGTGCATATAATAGTAGCCTTATAGAAGAAGAAAATAAAAAGAATAGTGAACTTTTAAAGTATAGACGTAACTTTACTAGCCCTACAGGAAATTGGTTTGAAGATCCTGAAAAGTTCGAAGAGATAGCCATACTAGCATCACAATGTAAAAAAATACGTTTTACTGGAGGAGAACCAACAGTACGTGGATTAGTAGATGATTTTCTTGCAATTGTAGCAAAACATAGCACTAAGCCACTTATCCAACTTACAAGTAATGGAAGTAGTTTTGGTGGCAAATTACAAGAATGTCTACAACAATTTGACAAAGTGAATATGAACCTAAGTATTGATGGGTTTGACAAAGCTAACGATTTTATTAGATGGCCAATTAAGTGGAAAAAACTTACTAAGAATATAGACAAAATGCAAAGTTATAAAAATATACACTGTAATGTTGAAACAAGTTTACAAGCAGGTAGTCTACATAAATTAGATAAACTTGTTGAGTTTTGTAATGAGAGAAACTTAGACTGGAATCCATGCAGTGTCTATAGTCCAGAATATTTACAACCTTTCTTAGCTAATGAAGAAATTATAGAAAAAGCAATGAGTTTAGGAAATAAAAAAGTAAACAAGTTGCTTGTATATAATAGCGGTAAACAAAAGAAGGAAATTTTGAGATCTAAAATGATTAGATACTATGATACATTAAGTAAAGTTAGAGGTATAGATTGGAAGGAATGTTTTGATGTCTGATTTTTTAGAACATATTACAAATAAAATTACCAATGCGAAATTAGTAACTGACCCTTGGAAGTATATAGTTATTAATGACTTCTTTCCTGAACCTGTTTTGGAAAAATTTCTCGCAATGCATGAAAGTTTAGATTGGGAAGATTTATTTGACGAAGAAAGTAGTTGGTTTACAGTCAAAAAGCCTAATAATGAAATGAATATATTGAAAGGAGATACATTTACACAATCTCTATTCGAAATATTTGATTATTTTCCTGGAGAGTATATTACCAAACAATCTTTCAAAGACGATACAGACAAAAATACATTACAACCTCCCCATAGAGACAAAGGCGAGTTTATAATGACACTACAGGTATTCTTACAGCCTAAATCATATAAAGATGGCGGCACAATCGTAATGAGTAACAGTGAAACAGATGTAATAGAACTTCCACTAATTACAAATAGCTGTACAATATTTTTAACGAATGACAAATCTTGGCACAGAGTCGAGCAACGCAATTATGAAAGAAAAAGTTTTTTACAAAGATGGATCGCAACTTAATACAAAAAATGCATGTTAGCATTTTATTCCCATATAGAAATAATGCCTATAGTCCTAATGATGATTTAGCACTTATGGAAGATATAATGCAGAATGGAATTGTAGACCCTATAATTCTAGGTGTTGGTGTGTGGAGTAGAAAGGTTAGGTTAGATACAGGCAATCATAGGATATACTTGGCGCCTAAACTTGGAATTACACATTTGCCTGTAATTGCACGTGTGCATAATTATTGTACTTTTGAGCCAGGTAATGGAGATCATAGTTATGACTGTCCATATATTACTCCAAAAAAGGAATGGCTTGACACAGATTACTATGCCAAGCCTAGTGATGTTTTAGATATTATGGAAATATTAAAGGGTATGGAGATAGGCTAGTAAAATATCCTTAGTAGCCTGCAAATCTCGCTTGTCCGCCATTTCAGTAACAGTATGAATATATCTAGTGCCTACAGCTAGATTAATAGCTCTAGATCCTCCTGCTATTTGTTGGCCTCCTGCGGCATCTTGTCCGCCTCCACCAGAGGCTACCCGTTGCATTGGAATATCTTTTTCTTTGGCAATTGCTACAATTGTCTTTACTAATTCTTTATCTGATATCATACTTGCATCTCTAATACCTAAACAAAATCCTTCGCCTAGTTTACTAGTAGTTTTGTTTCCTGGTACTCCTGGTGTGTCACAAGCAAGTGTTACATCCAAACCAATTGTAATATCAGGTTTTACATTATAAGATGCTGTTTTAGCACCACGCAGGCCTACTTCTTCTTGTACTGTGAATACAACGTAAAGATCAGTATGTCCATTAAAGTTACGTAATGCTTCAATACCTAACCAACATGCAATTCTATTATCTAGTGCTTTACTAACAACTCTATGTTCTCCCAATTCTAGAAACGGCTCGTCCATGACCACGTAGTCTCCAATTTCAATAACATCCTTGGTATCTTTGCCCATACCAATATCAATCATAAATTCATCTGGATTGGGTACTTTTTTTCTATCTTCTGGCTTTGCAAGATGCACAGGCAATCCTGCAGGATTCATTACACCTTTGTAATTGCCATTATCTGTACATACTAGTACCCTGCGAGAGAATAAATTTCTTGCGTCAAATCCCCCTAGTGGTTGAACGTGTATAAATCCATCGTCATTAATATAATTTACAATAAATCCAATTTCGTCCATATGACAAAGTAGCTCTACTTTTGGTCCGTTTAATCCTGCTCCCCTACAATGCACAATTAAATTACCCATAGGATCAATTTCATGATCACACGGCAAGTCTTTAATTTCATCTAAGATAAGATTTCGTAAATTTTCTTCACTACCAGCAATGCCTGGCGTTTCACATAAGTTTTTTAATAATTCAATATTCATATTTTACCTTTTGTTATTTGGCGCGGTTGACGGGACTCGAACCCGCGACCCTCGGCGTGACAGGCCGATACTCTAACCAACTGAGCTACAACCGCGTAGTTGTAATTTATTGTCACGTGGTAGAGACAAGTGGACTCGAACCACCGACCTTTCGCTTATCAGGCGAATGCTCTAACCAACTGAGCTATGTCTCTATATTGGAGCGGGCGATGAGATTCGAACTCACGACAGTTTCGTTGGCAACGAAAGGCTCTACCACTGAGCTACGCCCGCTTAATAAATGCTCCTTCAGTACTTTGCATGGCACTTAAAATTTCGTCCCATTGTTCTGGTGACATCAATACGTTTGTATATAAATCACTTTTAGCGTTGTACTGTTCTACTTTTACACTGTCTTCCATGAAGCTAATAATAATTTCTTCATGTCTTCCTGTATCGTCCAATACACGTAGTTCAGTGTTATCAAAATTAAACTCTACAGTAAACATCAATTACACCATGATTCTTTTTTATCACCGTAATATTCTCTGGCAAAGCCTTTTTTAATTAATTGCTTTCTTAGACTCTTTCCGTCTATCAATATGTCACCTAATACTCTGCCACCAAATTTATCCCACTTGTAGATTCCAACCTTGATTTCTTTAGCTGAATCAATAAGTTTAGTAGTAAATTTAGAGGCTTGTTCTCCACGAGTTGCTTCGCTATTACATTCAGCTCTCCAACTTTTTTCAGGAGTGTCTACTCCATATACTCTTATACTTAACTGTTGCTTTAAAGGTGCTGGCAAAAAATCTGCATTGAATACGACAGTGTCTCCGTCGATAATCCTAACAACTTCAAAATCATAATATTTCATTTCAACTTCTTTTGCATGCACCATACTTGCAAATACAATTGATAATATAGTAATAAAAACTTTCATAATGTATATGGCGGAGAGGGTGGGATTCGAACCCACGGAACATTGCTGTTCATTGGTTTTCAAGACCAACGTAATCGACCACTCTACCACCTCTCCTTTCGCGTTTGGCTCCCTGTGCTGGGCTCGAACCAGCGACAAATTGATTAACAGTCAATTGCTCTACCAACTGAGCTAACAGGGATCTTTCACCCAAAAAACCCTCAACTAAGTTAGTTAAGGGTTTAAAAAGTTTGGTGGAGCCTAGGAGGATCGAACTCCTGACCTCCTGCTTGCAAAGCAGGCGCTCTCCCAGCTGAGCTAAGGCCCCAAACTGTTACTTGAAATATTTATCAAGTACTTGTAGTTGTTCTTCGTACTTTGCAATCTGTTCTATTTCAAGTTCAAGTGTTGTTACGATATCACTATGTTCTCCTATACCAACCACTTGATGCAAATACACTTCGACATTTGCCTTGTGTTTTGCTATTTGGCCATCTGCATGGCTTCGTAATGCTTCTAGTAATTGTTGTCTCATTTATTATCCTATATACTTATAATATTCTCTATATGTTTTCCTAGTTGTGTGCCTCTACACTGTCCGTTTTTATCTTCACAAATTTCCAAATTGGAAATAGAGGTGTTTCTATATTAGTTTTATCGTCTTTTTATGTCCTATAAGGCTAACCGTGGCCCTATGCGTGTTTATTAAGTAACAACCCTATCTTGGTGCGCCTGGAGGGACTTGAACCCCCACGCCGTAAAGCACTAGAACCTAAATCTAGCGTGTCTACCAATTTCACCACAGGCGCATTAATGGTGCTCCCACACGGACTTGAACCGCGGACCTACTGATTACAAATCAGTTGCTCTACCAACTGAGCTATAGGAGCGTTATATACTGTTTTATTTATCATTGTCCTACATTAACTCTAATGCTTGACATAACTTTTTCATTATTACGATATTGCTTTTGGCTTACAAACTCATATCGGTAGTAGTCTAAAGAAGGTACTTCAACCACTGTAAGGTAACCGTCAATTCTACGTGTGTTTGATTGTACATACTCTGTAGAACATTGTTGTTGCTGTTGGTATCCAACAATAACTCTCTTTGACTTACCTTTGTCTGCACTGATAATTCCGCCTAATACTGCGCCAGCAGCGGCTCCATTATCTTTGCCAGTAATACCTTTTCCTAATAGTCCACCAATAATCATTCCACCAAGAACGTCAGCACCACTAGCACCACTACGTTGCGTTTGGCCATAAATTGGAACATCAACAGTTCTACAGGTCTGTTTAGGAACACTTGATACATCATTGCTGTAAATAGGTGCACTTTTAATAACAAATCCTTCTCTCTGGATAACTGTTGTACCTGCTACAGCGAATGAGCTTGTTAGCATGATTGTTGCAGTAAGGGCTGATAAAAATAATTTTTTCATTTCTTTCTCCTATGAAAGTTCTGGAAACATTTGTTTCACATAGTTGCGTACAATAATTTTAGTTTCACTATCTACATCAAAGACAGCTTCAGTAGGGCTACCTGTGCCTAGTACCAGTATCTCATCTTTTGCAAGTTGAAATAGTTGTCTTTTATTAAGTTGTTGTACCTTATTTAGATTAATATTTTGGTGCTTTATTGCACACAGAATATAATCTCCTACATCAGTAGCACTTAAAGGCACTTCTATTTTTGCATTGATACGCTTAACACCGTCAGCGTATTGAGTAGCTCGCATTTGATTTAAACTCCATCTTCTTTTAATTACACTACTAATATAACAGTAAGACACTTAGGTGTCAAGTAAAAAAGGTTACTTTTTTTAATTTTTTTTAGCTGGTTGCATATCCGTTATTACCAAGCACTTGTTGCGCCCAAGGATATTTAGGTAGTCCAGTTCTACTACCATTAGAGCCCCATGCTACTTTGGATCCACGAATATCAATATGCGTAAATGTATTATATATTCCTATGGCTGTAAATCCACTATCAATTGCTGCTTGAATAAATTCTTGGCGTTGCTGTTGTGTAAGGCCGGTTTGTACAATATCAACTGCATTACCTTGCATGTGTTGGCTTTTCTTTGCTCCACCAACACTTGAATTATATTCTGGGCTTCTATAGCCACTTGTTACTGTAAGTGCATATCCTACAGTTTGGCTTAAATTTTCTAAATTAGATACAACCTGCGGCTTAACTCTAGTGTCTACATGAGATAACCATATAATATATTGGCCGTCCTCGTTGCTAGGTTGTTCACTAGCTGTTTCTTCTACACCATCTCCTGTATCTGAAGCTGGTGCTGGAATAGGGCCTGCTTCTTGTGTCACTGGACTTATATTGTTACGTCTAGACGAAGATATACCTCCGTCCCCGTACTCCAAACCTTCTTGCGTAGGATCAGTCCAATCTTGGATCTCTACTTGTTCTTCTGGACTAATAAAAACAGGCCTACTAAACACATTAGTATTAATAGTGACAGCAACATCGCCCACAAATACATTACCACTTCCAGAAGCTGAATGCCCGCAAGTTGCATTGTCTCCTGCATTACATACTGCAATATTACCAACAAAAACATTTGCTGATCCTGCTATCATTGTAGGACTGCTATGGGGGCTTAGTCCATGCCCAGCCACATTGTCGCCATTCACTATAACTTCTTCATTATTTGCAAATACAGTTGACTGACTTGGAATTAAGTCGCCTCCTGCTGCATCGTTATCGCGACATATGCCTGGCATTAAACTGTTACAATTCCTGTTGTTGCTTTGGTATACATGTCTGCTGCATCTTTTGCAGTTCTAACTGTAACCATAACACTATTTATTTGCACTTTATAACTAGACGTTGGATCAGTAGTAAACATAAAGGGTGCAAGTCCAACTCCGCCGCCATCGCCAGATACTAACATCATTGGTTTTTTAATCGTCATAGATGACGTTCCTTTTTTCTCCAGTCGAGCAATTACTTCTTCGCCGCTTGTTAATTTAATACTAATCACATCGCCTACTTCATAAGGCTTTTCAATAATCATAAGGTAAATCCTGTTCCGTTAAAATTTGTTGTTTCAATATAGGTAAGAAGTTGCTCATACCCACCAATATTATTTCCATTGATAAACACTTGTGGAAATGTTCGAGCTGTTGGAGCAACTTCCATTAAATCTTCTCTTGTAAAGTCTTCATCGAGCATTTTTGCTTCAAACTCAATATTCATTTTTTCGAGCAAAGCCTTTGCTTTTACGCAATGAGGACAATGCTGTTTGCTATAAACTGTTACGCTTGTCATAAACTAAATCCTTTAAAAGTATCTTCTGATACGTCTTGTTTTACACCGCCTTGGACATAAGAACTAATTTCTGTTTCTTGCGGTGCCACTTGTACATCTGATCCACTAATCCATTTTTGTGTCCATGGTAGTGGGTTTGCTTGTGTTGTTGTATATGGACATTTAAGACCTAAGGATGTCATACGCTTACAACAGATCCATTCAATATACCTATGTAATAGCTCTGTATTTAAACCAATCATAGAACCATCTTTAAACAAATATTGTGCCCATTCTTTTTCTTGCTCTACAGCTTCAACAAACATATCAGTAATATCCTGTTCACAGTCTTTTGCAATTTGTGCAAACATTGGATCTTCCTTAGGTAGAACTTTTGTTAATGTATACTGTGTTGATGCAAGATGCACATTTTCATCACGTGCAATAAATTTGATAATTTTTGCGTTACCTTCCATCTTTTTAAGTTCAGCAAAAGCCCAACTACATGCAAAGCTAACATAAAATCGAATACCTTCTAATACATTAACGCTATTTAGACACATCCAGATTTTACGCTTATGATCATATTCATTTAGTTCTACTTTCTTTCCATTAACTGTGTGCTTACCATAACCAAGTAATTCAACATATTGACTATATTCAATTAAATCGTCATAATATTTGCTGATAGAATCTGCACAATCTGTAATTTCCTTACTGTCCATTAGCGTATCAAAAACTTTGCTAGGATCATTATACACGTTACGGATAATATGTGTGTAACTGCGTGAGTGAATTGTTTCACTAAATGCCCATGTTTCGATCCAAGTTTCTAGTTCTGGCAATGTTGTAATAGGAAGTAATGCTAAGTTAGGACTACGGCCTTGAACACTATCAAGTAAAATTTGTCTTTTTAGATTGCTTGTAAAGATATGCTGTTCATGTTCTGTAAGATTTTTAAAATCTTTACTATCTTTACTAACATCTACTTCTTGAGGAAGCCAAAAGAAACCCAATTGTTTCTCTGTAAGTTTATCATATTGTTTATATTTCAATACATCATATCGTTGCATGCCTAGTCCCTCGTCTAGAAATGCATTTGCTTGTGTATGATGTTTTTCTTGTTTTATGTTTAATACTGACATGTTGTTTTTCCTATATTACGCATGCATCACAGCCGTCGTCATCAATTTGACCCTGTGCTAATTCGTCTTGGTTTTGCTCGTCAAAGGTAATCTCACCTTGACCATCATTGGTATTAAAATAATAAAGTTGCTTGCCGCCATACTTGTAGAACAGCAACAAATGCTGCAACATAGTACTCATTGGAATCTTTTCATCTTCATAAAATGCAGGGTTGTAGCTAGTGTTTACACTAATACCCTGATCTATATATTTTTGTAGTACGGCTACAATCTTTAAATATCCTTCAGGACTTCTCTGATCCCAAAGCAAATCATACTTATTTTTATACTTGTGATAACCAGGAACAACTTGTTTCAGGACACCATGTTTACTTTGCTTTACACTTACAAATGCACGTGGAGGTTCAATACCATTTGTACTGTTACTAATCTGTGCTGAAGTTTCTGCAGGCATTAATGCCATTAATGTACTGTTTCTAATTCCGGTTTCTTTTAATTGTTTTCGTAGACCTTCCCAATCCATACGTTCAGTATGAGGAACGAGTTCGTCTACATCTTGTTTATATGTTTGATTTGGTGTAATACCATCTCCATATTTTGTTTCGCTTACACCTGATATAGCACCTTTTTCAACTGCAAGATTTGCACTTGCTTTGATTAAGTAATATGACCAAGCCTCTGCCCATTCATCTACCAATGCTAATCCGTCTTGATCGATATACTGATAAGTAATATCGTTTTTTGCTAACCAATAGGCAAAGTTTACAATACCAACACCTAATGGTCTACGTTTCATTGTGCTAAGTTCTGCCGCTATGATTGGATAGTTTTGGTAGTCTAATAATTGATCCAATGCACGTACTGCAAGGTCGCAAACTCTTTCAAAATCGCTAGTATGTCTAATATTACCCCAATTGATAGCTGCTAATGTGCATAAGCTAATTTCGCCCTCTTCATCAAATACATGACTTAAAGGTTTTGTAGGAAGATCTATTTCTTGACATAAATTACTTTGGTGTATAGGAGCAATATCTTCTTTAAAGCTACTATGCGTATTTGCATGATCTACATTTTGTAAATAAATTCTGCCTGTGTTTTTACGCTCTTCCATAAACAAGCCAAATAGTTCACTTGCTTTTATCGTTTTTTTACGAATCTTTGTATTACGTTCTGCTGTTTCGTAAAGTTCTTTAAATTTATCTTGATCGTTAAAAAATGCCTCATATAATCCTGGAACGTCATGAGGAGACATTAATGTAATATCCCCACCTGTAAGTAGGCGCTCGTACATTAGTTTATTAAACTGTACGCTATAATCCATATGTCTTACACGGTTATCTTCTGTGCCTTTATTGTTTTTAAGCACCATCATATCTTCTACTTCGTAGTGCCAAACAGGAAAATGTAATGTAGCGGCGCCACCACGTACACCGCCTTGGCTACATGATTTAACTGCACTTTGGAACATTTTATAGAAAGGAATAACACCAGTATGTGCAGTATCTCCATTACGCACAGGGCTACCAATAGCACGAATGCTACCTGCACCAATACCAATGCCTGCTTTTTGGCTTACATACTTTACAATAGATGAGCTACTAGCGTTAATACTATCAAGGCTATCATCAGTTTCAATAAGTACACAAGAGCTGAATTGCCTCTGCGGTGTACGTAATCCCGCCATAATAGGAGTAGGCAAACTAATATCAAAATTACTACTAGCATCATAGAAATCCTTTACATATTTCATTCTTGTTTCTTTTGGATAGTCTTGGAACAATGTTGCTGAAATCATCATATAAGCAATTTGTGGAGTTTCGTAAATATCACCAGTTACACGATTTTGTACTAGATACTTTCCACGAAATTGTTCCATACCAACATATGAAATATTTTCGTCTCTATCATGTTTGATATAACTATCTAATTGTTCAATTTCATCATCAGTATAAACAGAAAAAAAGCACTCGTCATAATATCCAAGATCCACATTGTTACGTGCTACTTGTGCAAGTGGAAGAGGGTCAAACTGACCATATACATTTTTACGCAGGTGGTAGTTAACAAGACGACCTGCTACCCATTGATAGTTAGGAGTATCTTCGCTAATCAGATCTGCGGCAGCTTTAATAAGAGTTTCTTGTACATTTGTTGTTTCTATACCATTATAAAACTGCAAATGACTACGAATCTCTACTTCACTAGCACTTACACCAGTTATTCCTTCGCATGCATAAAATACAACATTGTGCATTTTTTCTAGATCTAATTCTTCTTTACTTCCGTCCCTTTTAACTACATTTATTTTTTTGTTCATTTCATCTCTCAAATTATATCTTTTATTCTTACTTCATTTTTTATAGTTACACTAGATAGAACGTCAATACTACTGACACCACTATAACTATAGCGCAAAACATGTTCATTGTCAATAACAACAATTAACTTTTCAAATGTTTTCTTGTCATCTATAACAACAAGAATATTAGTATTTTCTATTCCTGACAAATACAAAGTATATGCCAATCCTAGCGTAATTGAGTCTTCATCAAAGTCTCCAGACCATACAAGATCCCAAGGCTTTAACCAAGAGCTACTATTGTGTATATCTAAAAATCTTGATGCAATGGGGGCAGATACCCACATATCCAGACAAGCCTTTATGACTGTTTTTGTATCACAGTCAGACAATTCTTTCCTAAAATTTCTCCATTTTTTAAGGCGCTGTTGAGGTGGCAAAAGCCAAATATCGTGCATTTTTACCTACAGAGACGTTAGGGTTTCAAAAGATTTTTCAATATAGTTGAAAAGTATGGTTCCTACATATGTAGTATCATACATTAGTGTAAATTCTTTATTAAGCGGATCAATACTAAAGTCTACATCTAGTACTGCTCCATTCATGTCATAACTGTCTTTAATAGTAAATGTGTTGTTATCTTGTATAAAAATATTCAGTGTGCCACTTCTAAATTCAGCTGTGGCTGGAATATTTAAGCTATACTCTAATGAAATTTTATTTTTCACATCACTATGAAAGACAATATTTGTAGATTCTGTAGTTCCTGCAGGACCTTGTTTAGTAAGCTCTACGGCTTTTAATCCATCTGCACTTCCATCATCATCTACATAACTAGTAATTTCCTTGTTCCAATAAAATGTAAAAGTTTCTGTACTAGGTACCACTCCCAATCCATGTGGAAAATAAAGCATCCCATTACTATCAGTATTGATATCAGCTGCTAATATTTCTGTTGATACTCCTTGGTCATCAACAATTACAATTTTATATGAACTTTGATATGCTTTGTCAATATCTACACTTTTACTTGCTGAATTAAATTTTGTAGGAAAATCTACATATGCTACAGTCGCATCACTGTTTACTGTGCTAAGTGTTCCCACAATAGGTTCTTGACCTAAAAATAGACGTTGCTCATCTTTTGCTAATCCAAACTCACCAGGTGACAAGAATGGCATCTGCATTAGATTGCCTTTTCTAATTAATTGTTTGCTAATAATTGTTGTTGACATTTTTTACATACCTTATCTGTATCATGTATTTATGCTACATGCTATAAAATTCTACTAGTCTTTCGCCCCATTTTTCTGCCCACGTATAAAATTCTTTTCCTTCAACTTCAAACAGCTGAAAATTGCAATCTCTGCTACACATGAAAATTGCAATGCTTTCTATTTTTGTTTCAAACATTTCATTATGTGCTAATGCATATGCGGCACCTTGCAGGAAATAATCGTCAATCCATTCACGCTTTTTGGGTTTGTTGGTTTGCTTAAAGTCCATAATAGTTGGCTTACCTTTATACATACCAACCAGGTCTGTTGTGCCAGCATATAAATTTGCTGCACACAAATTAACTTCGCTTCCCCACACTTCATCTATATTGTCTTGAATACTTGTTTTTACTTTTTCTGCCATTAGCTTTGCTTGTAGCAAATTATCACCGGTATATTCTTCATTTTTGGACCAGGACTCTAACATGTTGTGCATAATAGTGCCAACATTTGCAGCTTCTGTTGTTATTTTTTGAGCATTTTCCACACCCACACGTTTTTTCCAGTTCGCAAGGGCTTGTCTTTTTTCTTTGGGCTTTGTTTTATCCAGTATAGTTGTAACACTAGGTACCGGTTCACCATAGGGATTTTCGTAGAGACGCTTGCCATCTACACTCTTCCTTTTTAATTCTTGATAGGGATAGGGGGTATTTAATTTTAACATACCGTATTGTATTATATATACACGGTCAAGTCAATGCTTTTATTACATCTTCCTGCGATAAAATGTATTCTTCCAACAGTATCTTATTACCTTTAAATGTTAGATGATTATCATCTTTAGATTTCTCAATACCATGTTCTACTAGCTCGTGTTCATGGTTGACACCAGCATACACTTTTAAGAAGTCTATAACTGTTTCAAATCCTATATTAGTAGTAACTGTTGTTTTTGGCACTGGGCCTTTTGACCATATGTTATGCTCAGGAGACCAATGTAATACAAACAAATTATCAAACAGTTGATTGCTTAATATATTAGTATACCAAATATCCTCATACGCCCTTCTTGCATAAGTGCTATAGTAGTTTTTGTAAAGATCCTGTCCCATTTTAATTAAACCAGTTACTTCCTTAGAAGTATGACATCCGCTAGATACTTCTACCCTACCACTTATATTTCCCCAAAGATAAGGAACAGTTAGATTCGCTTCTTCCCAATTTTCACCGTACGGCTCTGTATGAAAATCAAACAAATCTTTAAAATAGCTTTTAGAGTCAAAATCATGATCATTTTTAGCATCTAATAAAAATGCCCATCTTCCTGAATATGATCTATTTAAAAAGACAGTATCAGCTCCCCACCGTTTAGCGTCTTGCATGCACCATTCAAAGTACTCCAAGCCTCTTCCGCCTTCGCTATAATTTCTATATTGGTGCTGTGGGTATTTTTGTGACATTTGCCATGTCCAACTATCTTTGCCTATCATTCCCCTACATTGAAAGCAGGAAAAATGGCTACAACCTATAAATGCAATTTTTTTAGTCATTTACCAGAAGATATGCCACTTAAAGGTTGTTTGTGTAGTTGTGTTTGTTATGCGTTCAATTTTGTATCCAAGTCCACTAAAGTACCTTTCAACTGCATTCATTTGATTAACAAGGGCTCTATCAACAATAGATCCCTGCCAAGAATTAAAGTATGATTCACTTGTTGACGTTGAAGGGGTACTTTCCGTCATTGTAGTGCCATCAATTACATAGCTTTCAAATTTACCTAGGCCACTGTCTGTTATAATTTGTCTCATAATAGCAGTTTGTTCTTCAAACACAATCATGTCTTGAGAACTTTTTGCTCTAGCCTGGGCTGCATTTAATCCTATAGTCATTTACCTAACTCTTTCTTTACTTGCTTACGAGCCATCTTGTCAATCTTATTGTCTTGTTGTTCTGGATCTGGTTCATCATTATTTCCATCGTTTTCTCCACCATGGAAATGAACTATACCGTTTGATACATTGTCAACAATATCTAAGCTATCTAATAAAGATATAAGTGTACTACTATCTGTATCGTGTCCAGATTTCTGTAGTTCGTCAATCAATGCGTCTAAAGAAACAGTATTAAGTCCCTCTGCATCCAACATTGTTACTAGATCCAACACTTGATCTTTTATTAGATCTGAATAGCGCATTATTTTTTTAACTTTGCAAACTTAGCTTTAAGATCTTGCTTAGAAACGGACTCTTTCATTTCTCTGCCTTCTGCATCACTCATGTCGTCTGCAGCATCTGCACCACCAAAATCATCTCCCATATCAACATCTACATCCATGTCATCACTAGGTGCTGGTGCATCCATTGGTGCATCCATTGGTGCATCCATATCTGTTGATACTGGTGCTTGGCCTTGTGCCGCTAATACTGCGTTACTAACACCTTCATTAGCTGACTTGACTGCTTCTAGTGCGCCACTAATTGCTGATTCAGCTGCTTGGTTAAATGCTTCCGCTTCTTCTGGACCAACTTCCTCTTTCATAGCATTTGTTATACTCATTAGGTCTTCAACTTGCATACTTGCTAAGTTTTCTGCCATTTTTTGTAAATCATCTGCCATTTGTTTTGCAGCTAATAATACTTCTGCTGTGTCAAGATCTGCTGACTCTGTAAGATTTCTTTCTTCTAATACAGATTCAAAACCCTCTGCAATTAATAATAGTTTCTGGAAGTCTTTGTCTGTAACGTCTATACCATTAGAGCGAAGTTTATTAATTTTGCCCTGTGTAGATTCGTACATAGTTTTTAGTTTTTTTGTATCTGCATTAAAGTTAATATTTGTACCAAATAAATCTTTTAGTACTCTATTAACGGTATTAACACGATTTTCTTGTAATTGAGTTAAATTCATTTTGTTACCCCTATAATTAAGTTATATTGTATTTATCGTTTTTTTGAAAAAACACTACAGTAAATTCTTTATTTGCTTTTTGTAAGCATTCATTTTAGACAGCGCAGACGTTTGTTTTGCTAGTGCAATATCTTTTTTAAATTGTTCGTTTAAAGTTCTAACTTTTACTTTATACATAGCTGCCTCTGCAAGATGTGATCCGTAACGCCCGTCTAAATCTAAAATTTTATTTAATTTTGTGTTATCATTCATAAGAGACTTAACTATGCCCATAGCACTTTCAAATAAACAAATATCCTGATATATTACACCAGATGTATCTGATATATTATAAAACTTTTTACTAATACCTTCAGCAACTCTCTTTTTAACAATGTCAATACTATACTGTCCATTAATATTAATATTATTTTCTTTAATATTAGCTGCACTTAATTCTGGATTAGCTTTAGATTCGTTTACAACTTTTTTAGTTGCATCTTCTGCTGCATTTTGTAATTTTGATAAAATATTATACATTTCTGTTGCATTGTTAGAAACATTACCAGGAATAGTAGTACCATCTGGATGTACAGATGGCTCTTTATGCTGTGCATTTTCTAAGTTCTGTAATATTTTTAACATTTCTTGTGATTCTTGTGACATTTTATATTCCACTTCTTCTCATAAAATAAACTTTTTTATTTTCTATTACTCGTTTAACTAACCCCTTGTTAACAAGGTTTTGCATTAGATAAGCGTCTCGATCATTTAATTCATCTTTGCATGTTTTATCCATTAAGTTTTCGTACACTTCATTTTCGTGTAAACTTACAAACGTAGGAATGCCACCTGGAGCCATTAAATTTTTCATTAACGTCTCCCAAATGCAAGTTGTTTCAACCGTTCAAGCTCTTCCCTATTTCGTCCTATTTCCGCTGAATTAGAATTAATATTATTAGTGTTCATACCACGCACGTCTGTTGGTGGTGGTGGTGAAGGTACTCCGGTTCGTTGTTTATTGTTACCAGCTATTTCTCTACCTTTTGCAGTTGCATCTCTATTGGCGTCCTGCTGTGCGTTATTTGCACGTCTATTGGCATTTTGCTGTTTTGTATTCATAGAACGCTGTTGAGCGTTTTGGGCACCATATGGTGTTATTGCTTCTTCTACATCTGTTAAGCTAAAAAAATCTGAAAATGAATTAACATCATCATCTTTTAGCGCACCTGCTAAATTCATATTATCACTAAAAGACAGACCACGTACAATCTTAGATACTTCTTTTTCATCTAGATCATGATCAAAATGTTCTTTAGCAAATTGAATTACTGTCTTAACTAAATTACCGCTTATAAGTTTCATCTTCTTCTACTCTTATTTAATCTTGCTACAATTTTACTCGCTGGGTTAACTCGCTTAGTGCGTTGTGCTTTTTTCATCATACGAGCACCTTTTGCCATCTTTGTTCTCTTTAAAACAAAACGTTTTTTAAGATCAATAGGTGCGGCGCATTGGCTAGGATTGCTTACTACTCTACCTGCTCTAGCGCCTACTGTACATCTAAATTTTGTAGTAACTGTACGTCCACGTCTTGCAAAAACTACCTTTGCTTCTGTAACAATAGTATTATATGACTCATTAAGTATCATATTAAACCGCCTGTAGGTTTAATAGTAATAATACTACTGTTGACAATAAGCCCATTATAATTGTTGCTGCTGCCCCCAATACCACTTTATTATTACTATTTTTTTCTAAATTTTGTTTATCTGCCATCTTACCTACATTGTGTGCTAATGTGTCTACCTTAGACTCTAACCGTTTTAAATTTTCTTCTAACACGCGATACCTCTCTGCACATAAGTCTACATGTGCTTCTAGATTTTCACGCTCTAGTCTTGACTGTTGCATTGCCATTTTAAGATTCCTTTTACGGCAGCGTCTTAATGAGCTGATTTATCCGTAGTACCTCTTGATACTAACTATACTTGTATTTATGCCTATTCATGATATTGAAAGCATGTGTTTTTATATTCAGGCGAATATGTATCCACTTGCTCTGGATTAAATTTTGATTTTTCTTCTAAGCCAGTATGTATGGGCATATAGTTAAAATCTTGGTATAACAGCTCGGTAATATTTCCTTCTTTATTCCACGGGAATGTAGCTTCTGGCACAAACATAAGAGACCACACAGTACTTGTTTTATTAAATAATGAACCAAAGTTATATTTTTCTAATTTTGTACGTTTTTTTATGTCTATTTTATAATTCAGAACTTGTGTACGCATTCCTATAATCTGTAGGAATGTATTTAAATTTTGTTCTTGATGAAATCCTATATGATCACTCTTGGGAGTAATTACTCCTGAATTAGTAATATCTATTAGAGTATGGATGGTATATACTTCATCACCATCTATTTTTTGCAATTTTCCTACCTTATTTAATTAATTTACCTGCGGCATAACCTGCTGCAAACGCACCTGCACCACGTGCAACTCTACGTGCAACCTTACCAACTTTACTAGGTGCAATAGCAAGATTATTTTTACTTATAAATGTATTCATTAGAGGAGCAATATCGCTACGCCTTGCACTCGTTCTAAAATATTTAGTTATTTGTGTTCCTACTAGCTGTCGTTGTGCAGTAGTGAGTGTTGGCCAATCCTGTACTAATCTTCTAGTAGCCCTTAGTTTTGGATCCTGTATTGCCAAATCTTTTTCCATTTTAAAAAAGAATGCCTTGGCTTGGCCACTTGTGACATTACCGTTTTGTATACCTTGCATAAATTGCTTAATACGAGCATCGTTTACTTTAACTTTGTTTAATAGTAGGCTATCTTTTTCCCCACCTAAAATTCCATTAGGCTTTTTAAGTGTAAACAATGTTTGATACAAGTCAGTGCCACTTGGACTTGGAGATCCAAAGTTTCCTCGTTGTATAGTTCTTTTTGCATACTCTTTTGCTACTGGTGCATATTCATAATCATTAGACATGGCGTACAGACTCATCATGCTCATAAACACATGATCTGTTATGCCTCTTGCGCCATCGCTTTTAATTTGATTTCTTGTTTTATACATACGTGCTTCGCCCAAAGATTCTATAAAACTAAGATTGTTAGAGTCTTGTTCCATTTCATGGCCTCCTTGCATTGCTGCATATTGTTGTAGTGTATATTTTTCAGCCATTATTTTTAACCTCTGTTACTTGTTTGCATTTATCTGATGCATATGTTTTAAACCAGCGAGGAGCAAACGCATGTAAAAAGCATGCATATGCTGCCTTTTCTAACTGCCAAGATATCCACATCGCTTGCTTGAAATGCTGCCAACGTGTCATATTATTTTCTTCTAAATGTAATTTGCATTGTTCACTAAACATTAATTATTATTCCTTGCTGAGTTTGCTGCAGTAAAGCCTGCTCTATTAACTAGCTTTACGTCTTTACCCACTACGTAACCTTCTCCGCCACGCTTTCCGTCTGTATAGGCTTCGATCTCAGCTGGCTGATTATCTAATTGTCCTATAATATTATTTTTTACTGTTTTTATTGCTATTACAAAATCAAACATACTATCAAACCCTGCAGCATTTTTCTCAGCCCATTCTGTTGATTTTTGTTTTTTAGGGTTACTGATATTACTTCCTTGTACCCATTTAATAAAATCTTGTCTACCTAAATTATTTAAGGTTCCTGATTTTACACTACTATTGATATATGTATAAAGTATATTTGCAAAATCCTTCATTTTTAATTCTGCAGGAACATTAAGTAAACTATCTATATTATTTGCATTTTTATTCAATACAGATTGCAATTGCTGTAATTGCTTATTATCTACATCAGGACTATTGGTTAATGTTACTGGAGGCAATATTAGCAAATCTCCTGTTAAAAATTTTGTTGTATCTACTTGAGATTTATTTCCTTCCAAGTCTATATAGGCATGTAGTACTACACCGACTTTGCTGTTAGCAATTTTTTGTCCTATCTCACTACTTGGATCTACACTATACACAGTTGTATTTGGTTGGAATTCTAATCTACCTTTATTGTTTGTTGGAGTATCAAAGTACATCAAATCACCATGCACATATCCTCTAAAATCTGGAGGTGTAGCAGACTCAAATGCTGACCATATACCTGTCATTTGTCCTACAAATTCTTGATGACCTACTGGATTATTTTTTGCACCAGGACGTGCATTGAGCATTTTTTCTAATCCTTGTGGACTAGTTACTCTGCCATCATATGTTTTGGCTCCAAAGCCACTTTTGTCAGTAAGTGTAAATTCGCCCTGTTCATTACGACCAAAAATAACAGCTGGTCTGCCATCCCATTTAATTGTTACACTTTCAGGACTGGTTTCTAAACTTTTTAAAACATCTATAGCTTTTTTGCCACCCTTTGAGCCATAAAATACAACCAAATCTTCTAAATGATTAATATCTCGTCCTTTAGATTCGCCAAGATGTTTAGGATCAGCAGTATATAGGTCTTTTTGGACCATTCTATGCTTGCGGGAATTTCTATGTTTACGCTTTTTATTTCCTACAATAATATCGTTAATCTTCATGAAGGCTTCCTTAGTTGCTTGATGCCTCTATTAAATCTTTCTATATCTCTATTTTTGACACATAGCATAATTCTTTTTTGCAGATCTTGGGCTGTGTTTTGATCGTAAGATTCATCAATCATTTCTAAAACATTAATAATAGCAGACAGAGCATTATTGCCCCTGCTTTCTAAAATATTTATTTTATCTTTTTTTGGTGCTAAATCATTAATTTCTTGCAACAATGATCGTGTACGTTTAGACATGATAAATCTCCATATAGTAGTATTTATGCAATTTAATTAGTTTTTTTAAGCAAACTTCGTAACTTGTCATGTCCTGCCATAGTATTTTCTACAATACTATTTTCTGCCACTGACTTTTCTTGTGTAGTTACTTGGCTTCTTTGTTTAAGTTTATCAAACATTGCAGAAGTTTGATTGATTGGCTCTTGATCATCATCATCTTCTAGATCAGTGATACGTAATCCGCCAATATCAAATTTTAAATCTACTTTTTGTCCAACACCACTACTGCTACGTGTCTTCATAAACTGTACTTGATATCTTCCACGCTCACGCATTGCTTGACTTGTAAAGATACCAATAACATTATCTGCTGTTTGGATTTTACTTAACCCGCCAGCAATATGGCTGTGATCAAATTCTACTTCTTCAACTGCGCCACGATTCAACTGCGATGCAGTTGCAAATAGCAAATTATTCTCTACTGCAAAGTTTCGTAATTCTTCTGATACATATTTGTCTTTTACAAACATATCACTTACATTAACTTTAACACCAGCAGGCATCATTAAGTCTAAATAGTCTACACAAATAGCATCAAACTTTTTGTCTGTTTGTACTTCTAGCTCACGCAAATAGCTTGTTAAATCATTTACTGTGATGCCATTTTTTAATTGTACAATGCGTATTGCGCCAGCTTTTTTGCCAGCCATACGTACTTTTAGATCTACATCATCAACATTTTTAAATACATCCTTGGTATTCATACCTGTAATCATACTATCAAGTCGCATACTACATAGTTCTTCACTAAGCTCTAAACTAACATATAATACATTATGTCCTTCTAATGCCCAGTTCAATGCTAAGTTTTGCAAAAACAAACTTTTACCGCCGCCCGATGCCGCCGCAAATATGTTTAGTTCTCCTCTATTCACACCGCCATATAGTTTATTGTCAATATCTTTCCAACCAGTACTTGTGCCGCCTCTACTATTACGAACACGTTCAATACGTTCTGCAGGACTTTCCCAATAGTCTGTACCCATATGCTTGGCAAGTCCAATTTGTACTGCTTCTTTAATAATCTTATCTACTGTACCATATTCACCTTTTTCAAGTAAATCAGCACTTTTTAGGATCGCTGATTCTAATGCTTTATGTTTACAAAAGTTTTCATATTCATCCACAAACCATTCTTTATGTCGATGATCAATTTTATCTCCAAGTCCGTTTAGCTCTACGCCAGTCTTTGCTTTCACTTGCTGTGGAGTTGGCTGAGCACCATATTCTGATACATGCTCTCTAATAAATTCAACAGTAGATTTTAATGTCCTGTCAAAGTAGTTACTATCTGTAATATTGTTAACCCTTACAAATAAGTCTTGATCTTGTGCTAAAAACTCTACAAAGAGTTGTTGCAATTCAATATTATATTCTCTACTGTCCATCTTTTTCCTCTAAAATTTTATCTATCTCTGGCTTTAATATTTTAAATATATGCCTATTGCCATGTTCATTTAAATGCCCGCATTCACATTTATAATGTTGAGGCACATTCTTTGTAATAGTTGGATACAACGACATCATAAGATAAGGATACAATACTTCTTGCATTAAATTATAAAAATCCAAGTCGTCAACTGTGTGACTGGGCCAAGAAAACCATTTAACTGTCTCGCATCTTTGTTTTGCTAATGCACATATTGAAAAATTGTGAGATATGCTGTGCATATTTTGTAGTGAGCTTTCAAAATATACTGACATATAGTCCTCATACAATCGTCTTGTTGGCTTATCTAGTTTTTTTAAAAGAGACGTACTAACAGTTCTACTACGATGCCTATTACGCATTGGATTTATCGCCAACCGTTGATCTTCGTCTAACCAATGATCATAATTTTCACGAGCCCATGTAAAATGTTCATCTTTAGGATCTATGAAGGCAACTTCTTCCATAGCACTGTCAACTGTATATTCTTTGTGTCTGCCTTCAATTATACACAAATCAAAATATTGATCCGGATTATCATAAAAATAAGACGACAATGCAAAAAACTGTCCTAATGATGTACAGCCAGGAAATTTTAAACTTACCACTTCTGCATCATAATTTGTTTTTATATGATCATGCCAGCGTCTTCCTTTTGGAAGTATTCTTTCACCGCATACTCCTACTGAATGACTAGTACCTATCACTAGTACTCTTTTAGTCATGTACAATATCCTTTAGAAATAATTTTAATTTTTGTGCTATTTTTAATAGCACTATCTATAATACTTTTCACTGTAAAAAGTCTCCCATATTTTATTTGTGCATCTCCAGCATCTTTACAATCTTGCCACTCAGGAAAACTTACTTCCCAACCATATTTAATAGCTGCATTTACTAATCTTTGACCCGATTCATCAGCATCTGGTAATACAATAACACGCTTATTGAGATTGTCAATGATATTAGCTTGATCTACATTACAGTTATTACTACCAATTGCAACGCCATCTGTAATTATTGAATCTAACTGTCCTTCAGTCACGATAACAATTTTTTTATCTGGTGTTTGGCTATCTAGTCCATATACAAAATCTTTTTTAGGTTGTTTGTTATAATATTTTGGCATATTTTTAGGAGGAGTACCTATCCACCTTGCAGTATAACCAACAACTTTGTTTTTATATTTAAATGGTATTACTATTCTATTACTCATCCTACCATGTGCTTTTGTAGTACTATACATAAATCTTTTGTCCATAGGATTAAACCCACGTTCATGTAAGTATGTTGCAGCCTCTACAAATTTTTCTTGTGGTGTGTCATACTCTGCAAATGGTTTTGTGTTTTCTGGTAATGATACTTCTTCCCAATCAATGACTAGTGCTTGTTTTTGTTCTTTTCTTATTAATAACTCTGCTACATCTGATTCTCGTAATAGCTCAATTTTCAGTTTTTGTATTTCGTTCTCTGGCGCTCCCAAAGTACGCATTAACTTTTCTAGTCTACCATTTATCTTACCGCCATCATTAAAACCTGTTTTATAATTACAGTTAAAACAATTATATTGGAATTTTTCTTCCTCAAAAAAGAAGCCGCCTCTGCCTTTTGTATCTGGACGAGATTGGCCATTTTGTATACACATAGGACAATTACCACTAGTCCATCCACTAGGAGACGATTTCCAATTAACAGGAATCAGAGTTTTAATGTAATCCAACACTATAGTCATGTGTTTATATTACACTCTAATTACTACTTTGTCAAGTGTTCCTGATTCTTGTGTAAATTTAGCTCTAAGGTATTTTATGTTTGTGCGGAAGGTCCAAGGATCAACGCCTGTGAAGTTTTCGTATGGAAAGTACTCTTGTGTATATGTACCTAATATAATATTGAACCAATCTGATTCTTGCGGACTGTCGCTAAGTGTGCCTTCAATGTAAAAGTTGCCATTGTATGCTGTTGCATATACTGCAATAGTAACCATACTGTTTCTTTTATCAAAATATCCTGGTCCTGGTAACCTGTCACTATAGTATAGTCCATTATTTTCTAAGAATGTAGTTGTATTTGCAGTTTGCATAATACTTGGTATGGCATCCTCATTTACTTCAATTGTATAGTTTGGTCTCATATTTAAATCACAAAATAGAGGCATTGTTAGCCCTAGGTTATTTGTGTATGTAAACACTAAATCCATAAGCTGTTGGGAAAGATGTGATGTTTCACTTGCAGTCAATACAACTTTTATTTTTCCATCATCAAAGTCTTCTATTATACATTTTTTACTAACCACGATTGATTGTGTCATTCTGTCAATTAATGATACATTTATAGTCATACCCTGCAACATAATAGGCTTTCTACTTTGGTTTTTTACGAAAAAATAATACTCATTATCGTAGCCCCTAAATAGCTTTAAGTAACGATAATTTAGAGGGCTATTTACTGTAGTTCCTCTAGAAGATTTATACTTTGCTAACCCTGATTTTACTGTAGAATTATCTAATGTATATAGATCGCCAGTTTGACTTATATTATATGTTGTACCATAGTTTGACATTTACGTTCTCCTATTAGTATTTATCAGAAAAACACTAAATTTTTTTAAACTAAATATTATTGAATGATTATACAACCTTATGAAAAACTACTAGAAGAATACCCATTTCTAACTGTCGTTAAATACGCAGATAGAGAATACTTAGGTATTGTCCAGAATATCGATACACAAATCGCTAGTATGTACATTTATGACAAACTTTCCAGTACTGAAGATAAAGTAAATTTTTTATTATTGGGAGAAGAGTGGTGGTGGGAAACCAATAGAAAGTTGCCTATTAACATAGCTTTACTAAACAGATGGCCTTTTCAGTACTGTGTGCAAAGCTTCAATGTTAAGCAATTAGAAATACTTGCAGGTCCTGAAGTACGATTAAGTAATAGTATTACTAAACGTATTAAAAGAAGAAGTATTAATCTTGTAAAGAAAAACCACTAGCTAATAAATTAAGCTGTAAGACAATTGCATGTGCATATGATATAGCATGTGCTTTTTTAAAATAATAACTACCATCTTGCGGCTTTGTCCAAACCTCTTTTGCAATTTTATCTTTATGTTCATTAAGTAGATGCCTTTTAGCGGGCCTTATAACTGCAAGAACTTCTGCAAGCTCTATCACACTGCTGGGTTTTAACTTATTTACAATTGCAAAGTGTTTGTGTATATGGAAAAGCTGTTCAACTATTTCTTTGTGTTCTAGCAATTCCCACATTGGCTCTGTGTTTAATAGCTCTTGTAAATGTTTTCTATCTTTTATATGTTTGTATAAATTAACATTTAATACGTCTATCTTAAAGTATCCCAACTCTTCTGCTTTTTTATGATCAATAGTTGCTAACCCATTAAATGGATTAGTTGGTATGTCATGAAAATACACACCAGTATTATGTTTTTTAAATTTGCCTTTTTCTTCTATAGTAGCAGGCACATGTTTAATAATATTCAATAGTTTATTTCTATCTGCAATATCAATATCAATATCTGTGTTTACAATCATAAGTTTGCTTCCATCATTAATTCGCTTACCCAGTTAAAATCTCTAGGATTTAGTTCTATTTTTTTCTGCCAATAATCTACATCTACAAAATCTAAAATCATTTTTATATGCTCGCTACTAATACAATCTAATAAAGCCTGTGCTTTTTGGCTTGCAAATATAATCCATGGACTTAATTTTCCACTTGTAATATGAAATATAATTACGTTAACGCTAACGTCATCAAAGTATCTATTAAATAGTACGTTGTGTTCCTGGCAATATTCTTGTAAGAACATCACACTACGTTCTATTGCTCTTTCAACACTTTCATTTTTTTGTCTATGTTTTACCCATTTTATATATTCTCTATCGCTTGTCCATCTATCTACACGTATTCTGTTATCGAGTAAGAATTGTGTAAGGGATGGAACATCGTCTATTCTTAAGTCAACACAATAATTTCCATATTTTACAAATGCAGTATAGTATTGGCTTTTACAAAACTCATCATATGTTTTGTCTTTCTTTGCATTTGTACTGATTTTATAAAAAAGCTGATATGATCTATATCCTAATTGTACATGTTTTTCATTACGTTGCATAAATCTACGTTTCTTTTCGCACTTATGTACAAAAAGTGTAGACTCTTTAACAAAGCTCTTGTTACAAAATTCACAAGTAAACATTATTTTAACAATTCTTTAATTTTCTTATCATCCATTCCATACTCAAGAAATTTTTGTTTCCATTCGTCTTTGGTTGTATTGGATACAATTATATCTATTTCATCATCATTAAGCATATTATAGTTTTCTGCTATCCATGCTTGTAATTTATTTTTCTTTTGGGCTTTGCCTGGCTGTATCCAAGCATGAAATACAGGCTTGCCTAGCCCAACTAATTGCAATAGCTGAAACTGTAGCTGTGTATGTTTTCTTAACTTATTAAAATGCACATTTACAACTTCATTTGTCCATTCTAAATAATGCTCTGTAAACATTTTGTCATTACAATTACTAGTATATCGCATAAGTAGCCAAGGACTTAATTTCTTTTTTTCCTCGTCTGTAAGACTATCAAACCAAGGGCGATCCTTGGTGTCAATTGCTCGCATTTCCTCTTTGATATTCAGTTTACTCATTAAAGTATGTTACCCTTCGGCTCCCATAGCCCATCTTTTTGTCGTGTTGTGTTATGGAATTATTAATAATAGTCCATTTGGCCCAACTATCCTGGCAATGACTAGTTTTTAAAAAAAATACCATATCAATAATATACACTAGATTTGGTTTATTGTCACGCTTCAATTGCCAGTTTCTTGCACTAAATGTTTGATTATTCTTTCCACCAAGAAGCGTATTAACTAATATACTAAAAGCAATAAATACACGTTTAAAATACTTTACCATAACTGACTTATATCCAATACTTCAGGAAGTTTATTAGATTCCTTAACAAACATAGCACAAGGAGCATTTGGTTCGTCTGATAATGGAACACATAACAAATGTCCAAATTTTAATTTGGGAGCATACCATTTTACATCTGTAAAAATATTTGTAATAGTTACATCTAAGTATTGGGGAGTAAATCCTGTAATTGGATTAAATGCAAATGCATGAAATCCCCTATCATTTAGACTCATTAAACTAAGTACTTCTGGTTCTCCCACCATTGGATCACATATAACTATGCTCCAGTCCAATGGCATATTAATAGTATAATTTCCAATTTTTAAAACTGCTGCTGGAGCATAAAAACTTTCTAAAAATACTAATGGAATAAAATAATAATCAATATTTTGTTGATTAGAATAATCTAAAACCCCATACCTTAAATCGTCTATTGTTTCTGGAATATCGTCCAGATCATATGTTTCGTTATCTACTGTTAAAATTTTCACTGCCAGTCTACCTTTTCTATAGTAAACGGATAATTTGCCTCTTTATAAAACTTTTTCCGTTCTGTTAAATGTTTTTTACTAAATTTTGCAGTGCTGGTTATGTCCCATATTTCTACACTGTCTTTATCTTCTGCTTTACGTATTCCTCTACCAATACTCTGTATTACTCTTACAAAGGACTTGCCAGGCTCCAAGAGAACCAAGTTAAAAATACGAGGAATGTTAATACCCACGGCAGCCACTCCGTAGGTTGCGACAACCACTTGATTAGTTCCTTCATTAATATCATCATATGCGTCCTTTCGATCTATACTTTTCATTTCCCCACTAACAAACTGAGCATTTGGAATATTATCACATATCATTTGCCCACCTTTAATTCTGTCTACAAGTACAAGTGTATTTCCACTAAGCGATATTTTTTTAATTAATTCGCTTACATACTCAATTCTGGGTTTATTTGTTGTTAAGTATGACAACTCACTTTGATAGTTATTATATTCTGTAATCTCTTTCATTTGTACTACATTAACGTGGCATTGGCTTAACACCCCTTCTTCTTGCAATGTTTTTGCACTAAGTCGATTTACTACTTCACCTAGACATGCTTGAAGGCTAACAAATTCATGATCTGCTTTTGGTATTGTGCCAGTTAATCCCCAACGTAATGGTATATGGTTAAATTCTTTAGTAAGTAAATCTTTTAGTACATCTGCTTTGGCCTGGTGTACTTCGTCTACTATTACACATACTACATCCTCTGCAAAGTCTTGTAAAGACATTTCATCAAGGCCATCTCTAAATCGTTTCTTAATACTGTTTAAACTTTGCCAGGTACAAATAGTATGGGTTTTTCCTATATCTTTTTTATCACCAAAATAAACTCCTACATCGAGACCTAAATTTTCATAGTCCTCAAATGTTTGTCTAACCAAATCTTTGTTAGGTACAATTACAATTGACCTACCATACTTTTCCACCCGCTCACTAAGCGCAGCAGTTATTAGTGTTTTTCCTGCACCTGTTGCAATTTCTTGTAAACAATGTGGAGTTTCTAAATACTTGTTTACAATTTCAATCTGATAGTCACGCAATGTTACAGGCTGTCCTGCAACCGGATGCTTTTCAGGCCATACTTTATGCTGGAATGTAGTTTCGTCAACTAACTGAAATTTTAAATCCCAATCGTTGCGTTGATCTAAAATATCAACTTGATAGTTTTCATTTACAATAATTGGTAATAGACGGTCTAACAGGTTCAGATATGTTGCGCCTCCAATACTAAAATAGCTTACACACCCATCCCATCTTCCTAGCTTGTATGCAGGAACATGATAGGCATACGGCATAAAGAACTTTAGTTCTTTTTCCATTTTTTTACGAGTATTGAGATCGATACCTTCGAACTTACAGTTTACTTCATCTTTAATAATAAGTTTACATTTCATATACTTAATATACAACAGAATACTAAAAATGTCAATTAGTTATAAGTTTTCAATGTAAAACTTTAGTAATAATAAGCATGCCATTGTAACTGCGATTGCACTACCCAGCGATATCCAAAAATGAAAATAGTACAAACCATAAACAAACACAGGAAAAAATATCAAACTAACAAGAACAAAATATATAGTTTCTTTTGCCAACTGTTGAAATACTGATATTTCAACTCCACTGTAATACATGAAAATTAAACTAATAATTGTACCTAACGGTATGCCAAGTATTAATGCACCAAGTGTAGGATTGCCACGCTGAGCTGCTGTAACAACTCCTGCAACGATTAGTCCGCCCAATATAGCTTTAATAATAAATTCCATTACGATTCATATCCTTGTTCATCTAACCATTGTAACATCTGCTTTGCCCATTTTTTATGTTGTGACATTCCTGCATGACTATTATCAGATGCATAATCTAAAAATGGAATATTTTTATCTAAAAATAAGATAGGGCATGCATATTTTAGTTGGTCTCTAAAATAATTTTTAGTAACAGATTCATACCTGAATTCTTTGTTTGGATATACCCAAGGAGGCTCTGTAAAAAAATTAATAGGAGTTATTCCTATTTTTTCTATTAGAAGATTTGTGTAATGTATGTAATGCCAATTTGCTACTTCTGCTTCTGATGATGAATGGTAAACTTCAAACCATCTGTCGTAAGTCTTCTTTGGATCATGTAAAAACATACGTATTGCCGGCAAGCCTTGTGGGTATTGATTTTCCAATAAGCGGTTTTCAAATCGATCACTAGGATCTTTAAAAATTGACCACCTAGATCCAAAATTATTCCAGAAAAAGATAACCTTATCTGTTTTTTGAATCATATTATGCTTTACACATTCATTTGTCCAATGAAATATTTCTCTATTGTTTGCTCCACTTACTCCGAAGTTATAATATTCTAAGTCCCATTTGTTTGCTATATGTTGTCCCCAATTGTAGGTACTGCCAAAATTTTGGAAAGTTTCTTTGTTAAAATTAGTTTCTAAGGGTACTCTTACCTCTTGTTTTGTATCTGGTAGCCCATACCCATAAGTATGACTACAGCCATAAGTAAATAATCCGTTTTTCATAATATTATTTAGTAAAGGAAGACCCGCCTTTAAGGCGGGCCTAAGATGTATACGTGGTGCGTACTACACTCGCCGCATACATGTAACTTCAGCAGTTCGTTTCCACTTACTTGCCATTGACTTTTTAAGATCAGCAAGTTTAGTAACCATACGTAAACTAATCTCACGCATCTTGTCTTTATTATCAATCATAAAGCTCATTAGCTCTGCTTCTTCATCTTTAGTAAATTGATACTCATTGAGCATACCATCTTTAACAATCTGCTTACAACGTAATACTTTCTCACGTGTAGTATCCATTGTAAGATCTAAATAGTGACAACGTGACATGATAGCATCTAAGTGATCTTTAATCTTACCACGCACCTTGTCAAACTTAAGGTTAGTAATAAAAATAACACTACCTTTAAATTCAAATGTATCAGGGATACCTTCTCGACGTAGCAATGCACTATCTGTATTCCAACTCAATTTACGCTTCTTGCTAGAGTCAAGTGCTGCTTTAAGTAGGTTAAGTGATGTTTCGTCATATAGTACAGTATCACAATCGTCTAGTACAAGCACATTATTTTTATCTGCATTCTGATATAGTACTTTGTATAGACCAATAGCAGAACTGGCACCTTTGATAACCTCAAACTTTAATTTGTTACCTGCTAGTTTGTCAAACAAACTATTCTTTTCTAGTACTTGTTCTACACCAAACGATTTACCTACACCTGGAGGGCCAGTAACAACCATACCACGTACAACACCGTCAATTGATGCTTGTGTCATATCATCTAGGATACTAAAACGTTCACGCATACGTTCGATAATTTGCTCATCTGTTTCATTTGGATTATCAACTGCATCATTTACTACTTCTAAAATTTTAGTAGCTTTTTTTACACGAGTTTTCTTCAATTGCATTGCTGTCGGCATATATCTATCCTTTTGTTTTAACTTACTCTTATACATTACAGTAAGACGTATTGGTTGTCAACAGAAAAGCGAACACCTTTACCTAAAGAAAACAATAGGTTATAATTATTTTTCAAATATTTTTTTAATTATTGTACGATGGCTATTTTTATCTGAGCACTGATGCAAACATCTTCTTACAAAATTAGGATGATCTGGATGCATCCTTGCTTTTAATTCTGTGAAGGGAGATTTTTGTAATATAGTATCCATACTATGCAATTTTAGATCGTTCCAATCATCTTCCATACTAGGATCCCATTTTTTCTTTTTAAACGATTCAGTGTCATGAAGAAAACAGCAAGGATATAATTTTTGATCTGCACTTACATATAACTCAGGAACATTAAGTGCTTTACATTCTATAGAATCTACTGCATCTTTTATTAGTTTTTCATCATAATCTAAATTATCTTCTAAATTTTCTAAATTTTTTCTTATTTCTTGAAGTTTGCTAATATCCCTATGTGGTATAGTTTTACTTTGCTTATATTTTCTAGTTTGTGGTTTTTCTTTTTTCTTTAATTTGTTTACCTGTACAGATTCATTTTTACTCTCGTGATCTGCATTGCGCCCACTTGTTTTAGATTCAAAATCTACACCCAAACTAATTGCAATATTTTTTGCAGTTTCAAACTCATCCATATTATGGTCAAAAGGAATAAACACCCAAGATGCTTTTCCTCCTGCCTGTGTAAATGCTGTCAAATTTCGAATTACAATATCCCACACTACATTAATTCTATATAGATGATTTGTTTTTTCTGCACCATCAATAGCCCACTTTACAGTAAGGTTATCAAGTTGTCCAAGTTTTGTCCACCACTCTGCATTGTTATATCCACCGTTAGTACTAATAACTACATATGCGCCATTTTCAGTAAACCATTTTGTAATTTCATAGCATTCTGGATTAAGTATAGGATCTCCACCCAATCCATATAATGCTATCTCAAATTCTACTTCTTGAAATTTTGGCACAAGATGTCCAAAAGATCTTTTAACATCTTCTAGTGTATGGTTCCCGTTACCTCTCAAAGGAGAGTTTGCCTCTGTCCTAGGACATAAAGGACAAGCAGCATTACAATCGCCGCTTAGTTCTATTTCTATCTTATCGAGTTTATTCCATACATTCATAAAACTATTTAGTGTTGGTAATTTTAACCCTATTAATCAAAGTTTCTTTAGCACCAGAAAATTTACTTAGCTCATGAGCTTTAACTGTTCCACGAATAGAAATTGTTTTTTCATTTATTATGTCACTAATATCTGGCTGTTCTCTCCACCAAAACTTGATAATGTTTTCCTTATTATAAACAGTAGTAATCATAAAAACATCACTTGACTGTATATATTTTACATCTAAAACATCTACATCAATATCATAACGAGTACCTTTTTTACCAAAATACTGACTTGTGTGTTTAATTTTAGACATTTTGTCATTTAACATTTCACGTTTTTGATCAATCACAATGCTATTAGGCATACTTGCAATTAAACTAACAGCAAATTTGTTTAAATCTTCATTTAATGCCTTAATAAGAGAATTCTCAAAACTATTTGAACTACTAGTAAGTTTTTTGAGCATGAGTTTGCCATTGATACGGTCAAGCATTTCCTTTGCCTGGTCCATATATTTTGATTCAGGGATTTTTTCTGATTTAATTTTTTCTAAAATACATGTCTTATTATCAAAGATGCGTATTTCAGTTTCACCATCATCAGCTATACGTACAGTACCGTGGCCACTTTTTACAAAGCCTTGCTGTTCGTGTATTTCTATAGCAAATGCAAGGGCATCTAAAACTGTATAATTATCAAACATTACAGGTCCAACTCTAGCTGATGTCCATAACCAAAATAAACATTGGTTTCTTCACGGTTCTTTTCAGGAGTAGTAAATCCGTGACCATTAATGCCACACCAAACATATCCTTGATCCATTTTATAAACTTCATATGCTTGTGTAACAGTCATGTTTTCATCCATGCCCTGGTCCATTGCATCAATTAGCCAGTCAAGTGTTTTACCATAAAACTGAGCTCTACGATTTAAAACAGTCATTGCACCTTTAATCTGCATTATACATCTCCTTCAAATTCTTCAACTTCACGACCTTCGGCAAACAACATCAATTCAACTGCTAATTCACGAGCTTGTTCACGAGTTAAGTCTATGTGATTAAAAAAGCCACTTGATGTAGTAGGCTCTTCCCAACCACGTGCTTTACGCTGTGTTACCTGCAAACATTGCTTGCGATCTTGTCCACCCCAAAAACGTGTTTGCGTTAATTCAGTTTTTGTATCTAAGTTTGGTACGTTGCGTAAATCTGTTGACATATTATTACCTTGTTTTGTTTAACTTATACACTTAATATAGCACCAAAACGTCTTGGTGTCAAGAAAAAACGCAAGAAAAGTTTCCTGCGTTTTCAATAACTTGTAAAATAATTTAATTTTTATAGTGATATATCTTCTAATCCTGCGGCTCTTAATTTCACAATATTGTTTATTTGAAATTGTTTTGCTTCTAATGCTTTAATTATACCAATGTATCTATTACGCACTAGACTGAATTCGTTAATGAGATACTGCATATCAACAACTTCATCTTCTCCATCAACGAACTTTTCTGCATCTCTGCTACTTAACGCTCTATTATAATTTTCTAAATACTTACGAAAAGTTTTACTACGTAACTTTCTCATTTCAGTATTAAGATGTTCTAATATTGCTTCTACTTCTTGTAATTGGTTAAAACGATGTTCAACAATACCTGGCATATCTCGACTATGTTTTTCAACAACACCTTTCATAGAAGTTTCTAATCTTGCTTGGTCGAGCTCACGTTCAAAGTGAGAGACAGCCGAAACTATCTCTCCCAAATTATGTGCTACTTTGTTATACCATATACTCATTAGTATTCATATTCTTCGTCATCTTCATTATATTCACCATACAGGTCAATATCTTCGTTTTCTACTTCCAAGTACTCAGCAATTGCCGCTTCAATCAATTCACAATGATCACTAAGATCAGGGGCACTTTGTTTTACATCAATACCAAAGTCAACTAAGTGACGAACAACTTCCTCAGCCCAAGTAGGACGATCTTTTTCAGCCATAATAACCTTTGCACTATCGTATAATGCAAATACAAATTCTAAATCACCATCATTCAACATTTACTTCTGCCTCTTCATCAATGATATCTTCTTCAATTGCATCTACTACTTCGTTATCCCACTCTTGCATAACTAAATCTAAGTAGTTACTATCATTACGTTCCCATGCTTTACGGAATTGTAAAATAACTTCTCCAGTAGTTGTACTAGTATATTCTAGACGGTTTCCTACTTTTTTAAGTACTGCTTTTGCTTCAAAGAAATCTACCAAACCGCTATAAGGACTCATACCTGTTTCGTACGGGATCTCCACTTGTACACTTTCAAAAGGTTTAGCATAACGTGTTTTCATTACCTTACACGCCGCTCTAATACCATGTACTTGTGATGTTTTATTACCATCTGCGTCTACTTTTAGTTTAAGTTTACGCATAGCAATAACAATACTTGATGCATAGATAAAGCCTTGACCGCCACTGATTTTATCATCTGGATCAAACATGTCCTGTGATGCGTATGTGTGGTTTGTACACAACATACCAACATTAAATTCACCAAACATATTAACAGTATTACGAACAAGTGCAGTTAGTGCTTTGGGCTTACGTCCTAAGTCACCTTTCATATCACCCTTTTGAAACTGATCAACATCAGTAGGTGTTAGCATCATGCCTAACGAGTCAATTACAAACAATACTTTAGGACGGTCGTCCTTTTCTTTATCTGCATATTCTGCTTTATAGTCTTTCATAAAGTCGCTAACTGTTTTAGCAACATCATCGATCATACTCATGTTTAATTTTAAAAGTTTCTCATCACTAGTATCAACGTCTAATGCATGTAGCCACTTTTCATCTAATGCGTTTTCAGTATCAATAAGAACTACAAAAATACCTTGATCTTGTGCCGCTTTTACGATGTTACCTGCTGCAATATAACTTTTACCTGCACCAGATTCACCAGCTAATACTGTTACTTTACCAAGTGGAATTCCTTTACTAAAGTCCCCACTAATAAGTTTGTTTAATGTATAATTACCTGTACTAATCCATGTATCTGGATCATTAAACCCGACAGATAGTCCGGGCACCGCTTTAGTAATACTTTTACGGAATTTACTTACATCGAATGGTTTTGCCATTTATATCTCCAATAGAATTAATAAAGGAGACGGCTCTATACCGTCTCCATAGGTTTTTTTAAGATTCTTTACGTTGACGAATCATTGCCAAGATATCTTGTGCGCTTGGTTGTTCATCACCACCTGCGGTTGCAGGTTCTGGAGTTGGTGTAGGGGCAGGCGTTGCCTCTGGTTTTGGATCTTGCCAGCCTGTATCAGTTGTTGTTTCTGCTACTGGTGCCGCTACTGGTTCTGCTACTGGCGCAGGTGCTGTCGCTGCTGTTGGCGCAGGTGCCACATTGCCTGTATTTGCAGGTGCGTCCATTCCATATGGACGATAATATGTAGCGAAACGCTCTGGATCATAAAGTTGACCATCTACACTTGCTTCAAACATCTCAAAAATTGCATTCAATGTTTCTGCATCAGGACGCTTTGGAAGGAAGTCATTTAGATTAAATAATCCATTCGCTGCAATTGCATCACGCTCTGTTTGATCCAATGATCGTTCTCTACGAGCCCAATTACTAGTACCATAATCTGCATACTGTCCTTTAGTACCTTTGGTAATTTTAAAGTCAGTACCCATTTCATAGTCTGTAGGAATCTCCTGGAAGTCAGGATCCATTAATGCACTACTAATGATTTTATAAATTTGAGGTGAGATTACAAAACGTCGAATTGGATTTTCTGGAACGCTATCCTCAACCATATCGCTTTGTGTTACAAAACCTTGGAATACATAACTACGTTTTTTCCAAAACTTACGTGCCATATCTTCCATTGCATTATCTTTAAACCAAGGACGAATTTCTGCATGCACTGGGCATGTTTCATTCCACATTTCTACACATGGTACCTGGATAGTTACAGGTTTGTTTTCGTCATGACCTTTTACACCTGGAAATGTAAAACGCATCATTTGGCGTTCTTTCCAAAAGAAAGTATTTTCTTGATCTGCATCTGGAAGGAATCTTAGTGTTGCACTTGATCCGGAATCAATGTTCCAATGTGCAAAGATTGCGTTGTCGCCGCCGCCTGTAGATTTACTACTTGTTGATTGTTCTTGTTGTGCTAGTTTCGCACGGATTTCTGCTAAAGTTGCCATATTGTTTTCTCCTATATTAGCCTATATTAGTATTGTATGTTGCACACATCTGTGCGCTTTTGCCTTTAATTGCCTATACAGTATATGTTTTTTATTGCTTACTGTCAAGCAAATAGTTGATTTCCTTAGGAAATTTTTCTACGCATAGCAGTTAATACTGTTTCTGCGATAGGTTGTACTGATTCTTCTTTTTTAGCACCAGTGTAACCTTTTTTAAGAATATGATTGATGACTTTAACTACAAGAGATATAGATTGTTTATCCATATCATGAATAGCAGTACTTAATCTACTAAACACATTACTTGCTTCATCATTCTTAGTCTCTTGTGCTAGGTAAGATAACATTGAGCTTACCTTTGCCATAGGGCCTTGTTGGCCGCTATATTTCTTTGGATCCTCATTATTTGGATTCGAAGGATCGTTTGGATCTAAACTTAATTTAAAGTCTGCTCCATCTTTAATCATTGCATATAGTGATGCCAATGTTTCTTTATTAATTTGATCCATTGTTTCTTTCTCCTTGACGATACGTGCTACTGTTGTAAGTACAGAATCCATGTTTCTGTTCTCAAATGTATCATACACGAATCTTTGTGCAATGTCAACAGAATTTTCATCTAATTCTTCTGTTTTTTCTTCTACAGCCAGTTTATCATAACCACCTTTTGTATGTAACTTACGTATATCTTCTTTAAGTTTCTTCATACGACTTCTGCATGTTTCAACTACATCCTGGTTACCTTCATTTACTAGCTTATTTCTCTTTACATGGTTTAAAAATTGATTTAAATCTGTGATTTCCTCACAAATTCCAAGTATTTTATTACCTTTTGCATCTTCAAATACACCACCATTATTAACGTGCATAGCCATTGCCTTTGCACCTGCCATATATTTGTGTGGGAATTGTTGGCGATTTCCTTGTCCATCTTCTACAAACAATGAGTGTATATGTCTACTTCTAGAACCACGTATTTCTTCATTCACACCTTTTGTATGCTTGATGATTAATCTACAGTTTTCCATTTGAATATAACTTGTTTTCAAGCTACCATATGCTCTGCTATATCCTTCAGTCACACTCTGATGTGAAAAGTCTTTTGGTTGTATGTTTTTGTTAAAGCGTCTCAATTTATATTCACCCATTGTATTATGTGTTACTGACTTAATATTGTTAAGTAACGTTTTGTTGTCTTGCAATTTAAAATCTGTGCCAATTTGTACTACAGTCTCTGTCTGTCCAGAATTGTCATTTCGAAGTGTAACTAATAAATCTCCGTTAATTACATAAAAACGTGTTGCTTCAGCAGGTTCTAATGTTTTCTGTCCTGCATCGTTATACAGTACAATATCCATATTTGCACCTTTTAATATATTAAAAATTTCTGAAGCTAGTTGTTCCATTTTAAATCCTTTAAAGTATTTATCCAAAAAGTATATTTTAAAGCATACTGAATGGCATAGGTTGAACGAAATCATCGTCATCATATGCATCTTCACTTAGCAAATAATCGTATGCTTTTTCTTCATAATTTATTAGTTCTTGCGACATGCGAATTACTAAAATACTAGCCATTACTAAATCGTCTGTCTCACCCTCTTTGGCTGAATAAGTATTACCACGTGCAATAAATGTTTTTAGTTCTCTTAATAGATTTTGACTGGCAATACCCATTTTGTCTGTTTCAATCCAATGTTTTAATTTACTACATGCTGATATTTTACTTTTATGTGTTGTAGTAAAACCCCTACGAAATTTTTTACTATTTCCATGTGCTTTACTTTCACTTAAAAATGTGCCAGGTATATTTTCTTCACCCAGCTCCATAACACTACCCAGTGCTGCTTCCCCCAGTGTATTATTTTCAATACTATAATAAAGCTCACAATTACCTTTTGTTTCTGTATGAATGTAGTCACATATTTGCTTAATAATTTTTACCTGTCCTTGAACACGTGTTCTATTATTCTGCCATTCTGCTATCTGTCTCATTCCTGGTAGTTCATATACTTGTATTGCGCTATTATCTCCGCCTGTACCTAAACTTGGATCTAATGCCACCATGTATATGTGATCTTTTTTAACTGGTCTATACCAACGCACTTGGCCCATTTTAGCATACGGATCTTGATATTCCATTTGAGCCAATTTTATACTATCAATAAGTGTTTCGTCAAACGCAATAAATTCACAATTATGTTCACGTCTAAATCGTTCTTCTCCAATTTTATTACGTTCTTCTTCTGCCCATTCTTCATCTCTGTCTGGGTGCTGTATCCATGTGGCTAAGAAATGGGCAAATCCATTTTTTCCTATATCAGATTCATTTCCATATTCGTCAACATTCTTATTAGCTTCACGCCAAATTTGTGCAAACTGGTCGTCGTCCATATTTGGAGTACTAGTAATAATACATTTACCACCTGTACTAAGTGTTGGACTTAATGCTGTCCAGAACTCTCTGGCTATCGTTCCTCTAACAAATGCAAACTCGTCCAAGTAAGCAAGTGATATAGACAAACCACGTCCTGTATTTTCAGTAGTTGCTTGTGCAATAATACGGCTACCATTGTCAAATTCTAAACTACCTTTGTTATATGCTGTAACACCTGCACGAATATAATCTGGTAATGTTTCATATGCAAATCGTATACGTTGCATAATTTCTTGAGCACCACTATACTTGTGTGCTGCAATAAGAATAGTTTGGTCAGCATGGAACATTGCATACCATAATAGGTATCCTGCTGCTGCTGTTGATTTGCCCATTTGTCTAGCAAGCATTGCTATACTAAATCTATTATTGTGATAATTATCTACCAAATCTCTCTGGTAGTCAAAAAGAGCAAAACGCATACGTCCTTTAGTTGGATGTTGGATGTAGCAATGCTCTGTCATAAAATATTTAGGATCATTTGCACATTTAGCCAACTCCATTAGTTGGTCTTCTGTGTATTTCTCCGTTTTATGTGGAGTTTTGGTTAATCTTGTATCTACTGCCATAATTGTATTTATAAACAGAAAAAGGGTTAGAAATTAATCTAACCCTTTCTACTTTGTTATAACCTTTAGCTATTCTTCTTAGCTTCGTAAAGAGCCTTCATATCTTGTACTGTATGCTCTTGTACATTTACCTTCATGTTTTCTGCATCTAAATAACGTTTTAGACTTAAATTTACACCCTGAGCAAAATCATATGCATCTCCGTGTTCTCTTGGTTCTACTTCTCCAATGTTATCTGGTGTGTTAGCCCATTCATTTAATTTTTCTTGAATAGCTGTTTCACTAAGTCCTGCATTTTTAAGTAGTGTAATTAGTTGTGTTGTGTCCATTGTAGGTGCTTCTGAAATATCTTCATTATGATTATGTGATGGACAATCACAGCCTGGTTTTGGATTTTTTGGATCGCATCCACAATCACCACATGCTTCCATTTGGATATCATCATCTAGTTTGTGAGCAGTATCTTTTTTCATTGTAGTCTTGTGTGTCTTACCACCAAACTCAAAACTATCTTTACCTGCACGAGCCGCTGCCGCAGCAGCTTGATTAAACGCATTTTCTTCAATGTCTGCTTCATCAATTTCTGCTTCTTCCATGTCGCCTACCATATCATGGTGTCTTTCAAAATCAGAAACAAAATCTTCAAGTTGATCGCCGCTCAAGTAACGTACTAGCTCATCAATAAGAACTTTGTGTGCGCCATCTGCTTCGCCACCTGCAAATTCATCTTGCATTCTATAAAAACCAGAAGCACTATCGCCTACTGCTTCTTCCATATCATCTTCTTTCATTGAACGCTCTTCCATTGAATCTGGAACACCGTTACCGTCTTTGTCTCTCCACCAATCACCTGTTTCATCATCACAATCATGTGAACAATCGGTAGTTGGGCTGTGCATTGTATCGCCACAGTCTTTACATGTGTAGTCTGATGCATTTAGTTGCTCTGCTTCTTCTACATGACCCTGAGTATCTTCAAAGCCAGCAAGTTTTAAAATTCTGTCTAAATCACTCATTGTCTTTTTCCTTTTCTTTTCTAAGTTTTAACAATTCTTGTACAAAACTGGTGTTATATTTGTCTCCATAATAATCATCAGTTTTTACTTTATCTGCTTCACTATAATCTGAATCGTTTAATTTACTATCATTTTTTTCCATGTCGTACTCTGATGATTCTTCTAACATGTCAATATCTTGTTCGTGTTCGCCTCTTACTTTAAATAC